>ERZ1026776.1847-NODE-1847-length-11240-cov-51.795262_pt1 | contig 11240 bp, 8 predicted proteins | sample MGYA00380125_ERZ1026776 | MGnify/ENA primary metagenome ERZ1026776 (study PRJEB33269, sample SAMEA4719761) | human gut metagenome | biome: human-associated habitat; feature: organic feature; material: feces | place: Cameroon | collected 2013-10 ... | reverse complement strand
TCTTGGAAAACTTTGAGCGTGAACAGAAGAGATTGAGGGGAGGAGACGAAACATCTTGAAATTTTAGTCGTACATTTGCAGAAAAGAACATTTAAACTTTCAAAATATGGCAAGACCAATTAAAGAAACCCCAATTCTTTATGGCGAAGATGCTAAAAGATTTGAGGAAAGACTGAAGAATGTTCAGAAGGAAACTCCTGAACAAAGAAAGATAAGACTGGAGCATTACTATGCTATGCTAGCAGCCTTACATCGTAGCGAGCAAATGCGAAAAGAAGGCAAGGCTATCCCTGGAATCATAAAAGTATCATAATTTATAGATATACCAGCCTTTAATATTTTGATTTGGCAACGTTATAATACCAAAGTCTCTTACTCAAATTATATGAGCAAGAGACTTTTTTGTATCTGTGCAGATAGGCTTCACCCTTTTCTGCTACCTTTGCACAAAAATCACATGTCAAACTTTAAAAAGATGTATTATGCAAAAGGTAATGTTATTCTTAGCATCTATGCTAATCGTATTTAGTTTATCATCTTGCAGTAAAGATGATGAGTCTACAATCACCATCTCTCCTAAGGAAGTAACCATGAAGGTTGATGAAAACAAGCAACTTCAAATAACTGGTGATATTCAGAAGTGGAGTTCGGAAGATAATTTTATTGCATCTGTTTCTTCAACAGGTTCAGTTACAGCCAATCATGTAGGAGAAACTAATATCATGGCTAGCGGAAATGGTAATTCAGCAACCTGCAAGATTGTTGTAGAACCACAATACTCGTATTACATAGAACCTCTCTGCCAAGAAGGTATAACAAAAGCTGACGTAAAGAGATTTGAGCAACGTAATCTTCGTTCCGAAACAAGCGATGGACTTTTCTATGATGGAGAAAATTCTTTAGTTTCAGCTGTTGCTTATCAATTTGACTCAAATGGAAAATTGAATTTTGTTATGCTTATGATACCACATCATAATAGTACAGTGTTGGCTAAGCAGTTAATCAACTTTCTATTAGAACGCTATAATCCAGTGGCAGACTTAGATGGGGTTTATACTTTTGTTGATGCAAACTCCTTAAAAGATGCACATAAGATTATGTACATGGAGGTTAGTCCTAAAGGTTACTACAACTACATTAGTGTTATATACAAAGTGAACACCAGCAAATAACAAAACAGGAGTGATGAAGTTGGATTTTCAACAACATCTCTCCTTTTTTACTTTTTTATCGCAAAAAAAGAATGATATTGCGAAGAAATAGCTATCTTTGCAATATTATAATAAAATCGCATAAGTATGCCAACAAACAAGAATGCTCAACTGAGATATAAGATACTGGACAGATGTTTCAGTAACTTTAAACATAAATATACAATAGATGAACTCGTTGACGAAGTCAATGAGAGCCTTTCCGACCTTACTGGTCAGATTATCAGTCTTCGCCAGATTCGTGACGACATAAAATACATGCGTGATAGAGTTTCTTATAATGCACCCATCAAAGCATATCCATTTGGTTCCGGTCGCCAATGCTATTACAGATACGAAGACCCTAACTTTACTATTTTCGACAATGAATTGAGTGCAGAAGAAGTGAGTGACCTGCGCTCTACTATCGAGATGTTGGGGAAATTCAGAGGTACACCAGCCAACGCATGGCTAGAAGAAGTGATTTCTAATCTTGAATATCGTTTCAATATCAAACCAAACACAGAAAATTTGATTGCCTTTGAAAACAATGAGCAGTTAAAGGGATTGGAATATCTGTCAGATATCATAGATATGACTATACATCACCAACCTATTACTATTCATTATGGTAGTTTCAAGGGGAAGGAACAGGATGCCGTTATCCATCCTTACTATATAAAACAATATAATAACAGGTGGTTTGTGCTTGGATATAATGAGAAGTACCAATCTCTTTCTATCTATGCCCTTGATAGAATTCAGTCTTTTAAAAAGGCTGACATTACATTTCTAAAGAATGAGGATATCAACTTCAAGGTTTATTTTGATCATATCATTGGCGTTACTCTGCTTGATGAGAAAACACCTGTTGAGACTTTTGTCTTGCGCTTTGAGGCAAACAGGTTTCCGTACGTTCTATCGAAACCACTTCATTCTTCACAAGAAGTAGTCAGTATGGACAAATATATCATTTCAATCAAAGTTAAGCCAAACAACGAGTTACGCCAACTGATATTTTCCTTCATTCCGGATATAGAAGTAATCTCGCCAGCTTGGTTTAGAGAGGAGATAAAGCAAAAAATTGAAGAAAATCTCAAGAAATATTTATCTGTGCGAAATGACTGCACAGATAAGTAGTACCTTTGCATCGTCATTCAGAAATGATGGCAAAAACAGTTAAATGTCTAATTTTAAAATTTCGTTAGTTATGTCACAGAACAATACCATTTCAGTTAAGGCAAAGAATATTGTAGATAACTTCATCAATAAGAATTGGAGTCGCTCTAATTCTATCTCAAGAACAGATGTAATGAAGCATGTCATCGTGACCTTATATGCGCAGATGCCTAATGCCAAAGCTGAACTCATTCAGCCTTTCAAGGATTGCATCTTTGACTTGAGCGAACATTTCACTCAAGAAGAGATAGAACTTATCTGTAACGAAGCTAGTGCTATCATCAGATACTGCTATGAGTTTGCTGATGTGATGGGGCATATTGATTTTGATGACGATAGTGAACTTGTTGAAGAGATTGTTGCAAATGACCCACCTTATAGCATTTACAAGACACCTAAAAGTCTTATAGAGTTATGTATGCGACTCAGTGGCAGACCTAAGGAAAACGAAAAAGTTTTTATGCCTTATGGTGATATTGCTGATTATGCTTTTTACAATCCTAATGCAGAATATAAAATGGAATGTGAGGGCTATCCAGCAGAAAAAGATGAAATTTATATATCAAATAGGGTTAATAGTTATTATCAGCTTCTGTTAGACAGTCAAGGTGTTAAATCAGAAACAATTTATGACGATTGTAGTAGCGACTGTGCATTAAGTCATCTTTCTGATCGCACTGATTATATTTTTGCATTTAATCCTACACTCAACCAATCCCAACATAAAACACTATATATTTGTGATGGCATGTGGGCTAATCCACAAAAAGTAACTTCTTACGATTTGGTGCAAACAATTGCATATTGTTCTGCATTCATAAAATCAGGAAAATGTCTAGATTTCGTTTTACCAATTGACTACTTAAAAGACAAAGAGTTTTGGTATATATTCGAGGTGCTTTTCAGAATGAAAAAGTCAGAATTTAGCACAATGGTTATCTCTTTTCCTAGTATGGAGTTTGGTGATACTTATGTTAAGACATTTCTGCTTCACATAGAAAAGGATAGAGGTCAAAGTGGAATAATTCGCTTGGTTGATGCTACAAGTGCAGAATTCTCAATTAACAATGGCTTTACAGAAAAAGGGAAAGATTCTTTACTCAATTTTGATACCAGAAAAGAGCTATTTGACATTACAAATCCAGAGCATTACCAGCACGGAGGAATTAATGTTGATTTTCTTATGGAAGTCATTGATGCAAAAGAGTGCAATGCAAAATACGAAGATTGCATAGATTGCACTCATATTGAGGGAGAGGTAGGTTATTTTGCATTTCAATACTTCATAGATAAGAAACTTCCAAAACTATCTATAGGGGAGAAATATATCTCAGTTGGTGAACTGGTTGAAAACGTTGAATCAGTTAAATCTGAGAGCTTATTATCTGACCCTTCTCTAAATTGGAATGAATCTGTATATGGACCAATTAGAGGAACATACGTTCAAGGGGAAAGATTAAGTAGCGATTATTTGAATTGTGACATAAATCTTAAAAATGATATCAGTTCAGCATTTTGCATGGGCAAAAAAATCGTTAAGAGTCCATGTCTTGTAGTTGGAACTACGGCTATAGGTACTTTGACTTTTGGAAAAATTAAAAACAAGGATAAATATATTGTCGTAGATGAAGATGTTGTTGCGTTAAAATTGAAAAGCAATGCAATAACGGAAGATTATCTTCTAAGAGAACTGACCAAGGATTACTGCACGATGCAAGTTGCCCTTCTATCAGATACAGCTGATTCTGAAGGGGGGAGGTATTTTAATACAAAAAATATTGTTGATGTCAAGATTGCAGTTCCTTCTTTAGAAGAACAGGAGCGCAGATGCAAGGAAGATATACAAAAATCCTTGGAAGAAACTCGCAAATACCTCAAAGAGGCAGACAGACAGCTCTTGCAGTCTGCAGAAGAGTTCAAACGTGATGTCCACATGAAGAAGCATGCCATCGGGCAGACTCTGTTTAATCTCAGCAACTGGTGGGATTTACTTCAGAAGGCTCGCAAGGAAGGAAATGGAATTGTGGATGAGTCCCAATGTGTTGGAAAAATCCGTAAAACCAAGGTCGTAGATATCTACTCTAACATCCAAATGGCATTAGAGAAATTACAGATGCAAGTAGATAGTTTTTGGCGTGCAGATGGATTGCAAGTTGAAAGCATGTCCTTAACGACCTTTGTCAAGGAGTACATCAAGGAGCATCAGAGTCCTCTTTTCGTTTATGAATACGACTCGATTTCAACACTTGCCAACAATAATGTGCCAAAAGTTGCGTTTTCTAAACAAGCTCTCACAATGGTGTTTGATAACATCATTAACAATGCTTGCAGTCATGGCTTTGAGAACAAGGCTTCTGAAAGTAACATCGTAAAAATTGAGGTTCAAATGGATAACGGATTACCATATATTGTTATCTCAAATAACGGTAATTCCGTCCACGAGAAAATCAGTTCTGAAGATGTCTTCACATACGGAAGATCTTCCAAAAGTGGGCAAGCTCACTACGGTATTGGGGGATATGAGGTAAGAAACCTCATGCGAGAGTTTCAGGGAGAAGCAGAATTCATCTCAACTCCACAAGAAGACTTCCCTGTTAGTTACAAGTTATCTTTCAGGGAAGTAAGCAACAATGTTTAATTCTAAAAAAGAACATCATGACAAACGAAATACCATACAAGGTTCTATGGATAGATGACGACTCATCTATCATAGAAGGATTCCAAATCAAGGCAGAGGATTACAATATAGACCTCTGCCCTGTTAACAACTGGGAGGACGCAGAGAGTTTGCTGAAGGAAAACTTCGAGGAATACTCAGCTATTATTTTGGATGCAGAATGCAAAATGAATGCGCATGATCCGGAAGAATGCAGTTTTATTCATAAAGTACTACCAACTCTGAATAAATTCTTTGGTAAAAGACAAGCAACCATTCCTTGGTATATACTATCTGCAGGTACTATGGATGGATTTAGTTCTGCTATGGATATCGCTCAGTATAATCATTCAGAATATGAGAAAGAATGGGGAAATATGGTTTACTCCAAGACTAGTCCTGCTCAAAACGAAAATAGTCCAGAGAAACTATTTGAAAATATCAAGAGAATTGCAAGTAACCAAATAGCAAACAAAGTGCTTTTCCGCTATCAGGATACCTTCCAATATATGGGAGAAGGAAAACTTATCGATAAAGAAGCGCGCAACATCATGCTCAAGATGCTTTGTAATCTTTATTATCCAGAAAGCAATCCGCACTTTGAGTATCAAGGTAATCCATTGCGCAAAGTAATGGAACATGTCTTCCGTGCTGCACACAAAATGGGTTTATTGCCAAATGAATGTTTTGACAGAGCAGGGCAACTAAATCTTTTGGATGCTAATCGGTTTATGTCGGGCATTGCTACATACCATAGCAAACTTAGATACGGAAAAGAAAAAAACGAAAAGATGGGAGTTGAGAACGACACTATATTTCCTAAATATATGGGGTTTATAACTCAGAATATTCTCAACTTTGCTAGTGCCAATTCTCATACAAGCGAGATGAACGAATACACCATTGACGATAAAGACTTGGCTATTGAAGAAAACGAGAAGGAGTTATTCTTTGGATATGTTTTGCAATTATGCCATGTCATCAAGTTCTTTGGTCATTTCGTAGAGACACACAATGACAAGAATACAAATCTTAGTATGATTAAAAAGGCATATCATATTTAAAAGTAATCATCAATAAATAAAAATGTCAATATGAACATCAAAGAATTTGCACAATATGTTATGGACACGGTACAGGACTCTGCTGAGAATAATGACACAGACGTCAATACCGAACTCGTAAGATACTATTTGGACTGTATGGAAGAATGTGATGAGGTTAGTGCTCCTGAAATATGCATATTTTCCGGAGCTAAAGCGAAGCTCACTGCATACGACTATAATGATGAGGCAGAATCACTTGACCTTTTTCTTTTTATACATGCTACACCATTAGCTTCCAGAATTGATTCTAGAGTAAGAACAGGTTTCAATTATCTCCGTGAGTTTTACAATCAATGCATCAAAAAGAAATCACCATTTTATGGATCTGAAAGTGAGTTTACTAGCGAAGTTCAAGATGCAATTAATATTATAAGAGAATCTAAAGGTAAGGTCAATATGATAAGATTTTACCTTTTAACCGATGGTGCAGTTTCCAGCAACGAAATTCACACTCTTAATGAAGATGAGGACGGAGTTCTTTATGAGTATCATGTCTGGGATATTGCTAGTATTTACAGACAGGACCAGATTAAGCAAGGCAATGATAAAATTGAAATTGATTTTGAGAATGACATAAAATATTATGTTACCAATAAGAATTCTCAAAATAAGGAACAAATTGCTCCAAAAATTCAATGTTTAAAAGTTGAGGATGATAATCCTAGCGTCGATACTTATCTTGCTATCATTTCTGGAGATGTATTGGCTAAGATATACAATCAATACCGAACCTTACTCCTTGAAAAGAATGTTAGAGCATTCTTACGCAATAAAAGTAAGGTAAACCAGCGTATTATGGCGACTATCAAAAAGACACCAGAAATGTTTTTTTCATACAATAATGGCATCTCAACCACAGCAAGTGAAGTTGAATTGAAACAAACAGGACGCATTCAATATATCACAAAACTGAAAGATTGGCAAATCGTAAATGGCGGACAGACTACGGCATCCATAGCCTGTGCCACAGATTGTGACCTAAGCAAGGTGTTTGTGCAAATGAAAGTGAGTGTGGTAAAGAATAAAGAGAAATATTCCGAAATTGTAAGTTCTATTTCGAAATGTGCAAATAGCCAAACCAGCATCAAGCTTTCAGACTTTGACTCAGGTGATGAGTATCTTGTAAAATTAGAGAAACTAAGCAAAGAAGAAATTGCTCCCATATCCAATACCAAATGGTTCTTTGAGCGTATGCGAGGACAATACACTGATACAAGAGCCAATTTAAATGAACTTGAGGAAAAGAATTTTAAGAATGAATTTCCCAAAAAACAGATGTTAACTAAGACAGACATCGCTAAAGTTATGACTATTTGGGAAATGAAACCTCATATTGCTTGCAACAGCAGAGAAAAATGCTTCGCTTCTTTCATGTCTTCATTGAAGAGAAATCAAACGATTATAGATGCAACATATTGGCATAAAATTGTTGCATTGAGTCTTCTCTATAAGGACATTGAAGAATGCTTTGAAAAGAGATGTGGTCAAAATGGTTTTAAGTCAAGAACTACAGCCTACACTATGGCTGCGATTTCCCATCTGAGTAATCAAAGTCTAAACCTTACATATATTTGGAAGAATGAAAAGGTACAGCCTCAATTAGAAGAAGTTATCGAAAGAGAAGTCGTCAAAATTAATGATTTTCTCGACCAAGACAATTCCAGGTCATTCACAAAGAATGCTAAGTGTTGGGAAGATTTAAAAGATATGTTAGAAGGGCATACCATTCCAGCTACTCTGCTTATTTCTGAAGATGATAATATAGAGGAATATAATGAAGAAGAAAAAGGAATTATCATCCAGGCTAATGCTATCCCGACAGAAATGTGGGAAGCTATGTTGATTTGGGCAAAGAAAGAGAATAAACTCTCTTTAATCGAGAGGAGGCAGATTTCAAATTATATAAAAAAGTTCGAGAACAATAGACTCTTCAAAACTATAAAGACGGCAGAAAAGGCAATTGCCTTGAAGAAAAAAGCTGAATTATTAGGATTTTCTGCTTCATAATCTAGCAGTTACTTTTCAACCACAGGTTTTATAGGGTATTATCTCTGCACATCAGCTGAAACATGCGAGACTATACTAAGATGTTTCGAACTGCGCACTTATATTAATCTATGAGAGCAAAGCTATCTGTTTTGACATTGATTATATTCAGAAATAAGACTATAGTAATAGTTAAAGGGTTAGCCATAAGTCTATGACGCACCCTTTTTTGTTGCTAAAGAGGGAAATCTACCACCAAAGTTACACCTTACGCTAAAAAATTCTAAATACAGAAACAAGTTTCACTATAAATAACTATCTTTGCAACCAATATGGCATAAAACAACAAAACAATAGTCATCTCACTATAATTAGAATATAAATATTTATGGTAAGTTTAAAAACAAAAATACTGATTACCCTGGCTGGAGGATTCATCTTTTGTGATAAAACTCAGGGACAGAATACCGATATCATTCCTCTTGTGGAGATACCGGCAGGAAGCTTCTATATGGGAAGTTATGGAGACGGTGAAAACTTTGACGAATCTCCCGTGCATAAGGTCCATATCACCCACCCTTTCAAGATGGGACGTACTGAGATTACTAATGCACAATATGAGTTGTTTCGACCTGAACATCATAAGTTACGTGGCAAGAATAACGTATCAAGGAATGACGATGATGCAGTGGTTAATATAAGCTATCAGGATGCTGTTGACTTCTGCAAATGGCTTTCAAAAAAAGAAGGTAAAGCATACCGCCTACCAACAGAGGCTGAATGGGAATATGCCTGTAGAGCTGGTACATACACCTTATATTATACAGGAGATGGATTACCAGCCTCTATGTGTCGCAACCAGGTAGTGGCACGCGATTACAAGCCTGTATCCCTCCTTGTGGGCCAGACTGCTCCAAATGCTTTCGGATTGTACGACATGCACGGAAATGTAGAAGAATGGTGCAGCGACTGGTATGGACCTTATGATGCTGCAGAACAGACAGACCCCGTAGGTCCTTCAGATGGATTGTACAGGGTAACCCGTGGAGGAAGTCATCATACTCCAGTAGAATATCTGCGCAGTGCCAACCGTATGGGCATGATACCAGAAGACCGTCAGAGCCTGACAGGTTTTAGAGTGGTTCAGTCCGACTATCCCCTACCGAAGGCTACCCAGGATATGAACACCCCCATATTTCTTGAACCGATTCCTTTTGTCGTGAAGCCAACATTGAACACCGTACCGTTTTATCGTCACAATCATCAACCATCTATTACCTGGTGCGACAATGGTGATCTACTTGCTGCATGGTTTTCTGCCAATGTAGAAAATGGACGTGGAATGGTGGTATTATCATCAAGACTGAAAAAGGGTGCGGAAAGATGGACACCATCAGAGCTATTTTTCTCAGTACCCGACCGGAATGTGACAGGCACATCACTATTCAATGACGGTAAAGGACATCTGTTTCATTTCAATGGCGTAGAAGCAGCAGGCGATTGGCAGAATCTGGCATTGATTCTGCGTGAGAGTAATGATGGAGGAATGTCATGGAGCCGCCCGCACATCATAGAACCGGAACACACCAGGCGCCACCAGATTATTTCGGGCACAATCAGCAATAGTCGCGGATGGATTTACCAGTTGTGCGATGCAGGTCCGGGTAGCAATGACGGAGCCTCGATACATATATCAAAAGATGGTGGAAAGACTTGGTATGACCCATGGGATGGCAAACCATTGCCTGATTTTACAGAAGGAGGAAAAGGCTCTACTATTGCCGGCATCCATGCCGGACTGGTCATACGTCGCGATGGTTCTCTTATGGCACTTGGACGCGGCAACAGCATTATAGGCAAAGATGGCAAGAAACACATGCCGATGTCGGTATCATACGATAACGGCAAAACATGGAACTATTCAGCCTCGGAATTTCCACCCATAGATGGAGGTCAGAGACTGGTGCTGATGCGATTACGTGAAGGACCATTGCTGCTGGTTTCATTTACCGACCACCCTCAGCGTACACCAGCAGCTGAACGTGGAATGCTATTTGAGGATAGCAGCGGTAAGACATACAAAGGATACGGAATGTATGCCGCCATATCTTATGACGATGGTAAGACATGGCCCGTGAAACGCCTGGTAAATGACGGCAAGGAACGCCATCTTGATGGTGGCGCATGGACAGGCTTCTTTGATATGGATGCTACACATGCAGAACCTCGTGGCTATCTGGCTGGAACACAATCACCAGACGGCATGATACACATATTAAGCAGTAGAATGCACTATCGATTCAACCTAAAATGGATTGAACAAAATACAGAGTTTGTGTATGACACAGTTCACTTGACATACCCATAGTAATTAGCCTCTTGTAAAAAGAGGCTAACTAGCCCGGTCATTCTCTTCAATCATCCAATCCGCAATATTGCCCTGGGTAGAATCAAAGTTGATACCTACTTTCACTATAGGTTTCCCGCAAAGCGCAAAGCGCTGGGCATAGTTCTTGAGGTTGATTTGCTGCAAAGCCGTCTGGGCATCCCTGTTCAGCTTCAGCTCTATGATATAGAGACGGATGTCGGTCAACAGCACGATATCTACCCTTCCATTGGGAGTGTGCACTTCTACATCTACCACATAGCCAGTCAAAAGCGAGAAGATGATAAACAGCATCATTTTCTATACCGAACTTCTTTTCATTCAAGCCGATGATATAGAGCAGGTATCTTTCCAGTTGCTCCTTCTCCATGTGTTTTCCCATAGCCATACTGAAATGGAGCACAGGATAATGTTTCAAAAAGATGCATATCTATCTTCAAACGTTGATGTCCTGAAACAGGACATCAACCTTCATCTGTCTTAATCCATGAACTTAATCATGTCCTGGCGTCTTGGCTTTGCCTCCGGCGATTCGTCAGGATAACCCAGGGCGATGCAGTAGAGCAGTTTGTAACCCTTGGAGAATGCCATGCGGTCGAGATAAGGCTTGGCTGACGGAGAATCCAGTATCCAACGGGCTGAACTGCCCAGGCAGCAGGAACCGATGCCCCTTGACCATGCTGCAAGAATGATGTTCTCGCCAAGCAAACCGCAATCAATCTGCGCCATATCATAAG
>ERZ1026776.1845-NODE-1845-length-11251-cov-34.978653_pt1 | contig 11251 bp, 9 predicted proteins | sample MGYA00380125_ERZ1026776 | MGnify/ENA primary metagenome ERZ1026776 (study PRJEB33269, sample SAMEA4719761) | human gut metagenome | biome: human-associated habitat; feature: organic feature; material: feces | place: Cameroon | collected 2013-10 ... | reverse complement strand
ACCGAGGCATTCTCCACACCCGTCGCCACCTGGCCGCCTCCCCTATCTTCAAGGGAATCCCTGACTTCAAGCAGACCCGCATCGCCATGCTTAGGGCCAACAAGGAGGATGAACTGAAGGAAATCCTGAAGGAATGCCGGGAAAGAATCAAGGCAATACAAATATAGACTTGTTTACGGCAGATTGCAAATCCGCCGAACCATAAAATAAATAAAGGAAGATTCCAACCATCAGCTTTGGAATCTCCCCTTTTTTTATTAGTTCACTGTCAACAGTTAACAGTCGTTTTTTCTATACTTCTACTGGGAAAATGAAGAAACCTAACTTCCTCAAATGATAGAAGGGCTTTACTTCTTCAAAATCGAAGCACCCTCGAGCAGGGCGAGCGCCTTATTCTCATTCTCCTCCATGATTTCACGCTCTCCAGGGCCCTTGTCATTAATGCCACAGAGGTGCAGAATGCCATGGATGATGACACGGTGAAGCTCATCATCGTAGGTTTTGCCAAACTGCTCGGCATTGGTGCGGACGGTATCGAGCGAAATCACGATATCGCCATTGATGACATCATCCTCATCATAATCGAAGGTGATGACATCGGTATAGTAATCATGCCCCAGATACTCATTATTCACTTCGAGAATCTTCTCGTCATCTACAAACATATAGCCTATCTCTCCCACCTTGCGGCCATGAGAGGCAGCTACCTTGCGAATCCAGGCACTGGTGTCGCGCTTCTTGATCTTTGGCATTTTCACGCCATCTACATTGTATGTTATCATACTTTTTCCTCCTATTTTTATCTGTTATTTCTTAATTGTTTTGTTATTCCTTCATTCTTTATTTCTCCAAGGATTGCACGTCACTTCTCGATTCATACGATGAAGTTAGTAGGTGCTTCATTCCTGTCACACTTTCGCCTTAGGCAGGAATTCATCCACTTCTCTTCCGAAGAATCTCAACTCCCTGACGAGCGTAGAACTGATGCTGCTGTAGCGAGGATCAGAGAATAACAGGATGGTCTCTACACCGCCCAACTGCTTGTTGATGTCAGCCTGCTCACGCTCATACTCGAAATCCTTGGCGCTTCTTACGCCTCTCACTAAGAACTTGGCTCCCAGACGATGCGCCAGGTCGATGGTAAGGTCATCGTAGGAAACCACCTCCAGCCGGAATCCCTTAGAAGCATCACCAGCATCCACCAGTTCTGCACATTCCTTCGGGAAAACAGCCTTGATGTCCTCCACACGCTTCTCTATCTCCTCGTTAGCATGCTTCAGCTTGCTCATCGCCACGGCAATCACAAGCTTGTCAAACATCGGCAGAGCACGCTCCGCAATGTTCTGATGTCCTATCGTAAATGGGTCGAATGTACCCGTAAATATTCCTATCTTCATATTACTCAAATAAGTCTCCCTGCATCACATTCCCTGCATAAGGGTTTCTGCCCAGATGGTCGTAGGCAAGTTTCGTAGCCATTCTACCACGCGAAGTGCGCTTGATAAAACCCTCCATGATGAGGAAAGGCTCATACACTTCCTCTACCGTGCCCGCATCCTCGCCGATGGCTGTGGCTATGGTGCCCACGCCCACTGGTCCGCCACGGAACTTGTCGATGATGGTGGTGAGAATCTTGTTGTCTATCTCGTCCAGACCGTACTGGTCGATGTTCAGCGCCTTGAGCGCCATTTGCGCAATGTCGTAAGTGATGGTTCCGTTACCCTTCACCTGGGCGAAATCTCTCACGCGGCGCAAGAGCGAATTGGCAATACGAGGCGTTCCGCGCGAACGGCGGGAGATTTCCACCGCAGCCGCATCCTCGATAGGCACTTTCAGGAGCATTGCACTTCTCCGGATAATCTTCTGCAGCGTCTCCGGATCATAATACTCCAGATGGAGATTGATGCCGAAACGGGCACGGAGAGGGGCTGTGAGCAGTCCGCTTCTGGTTGTAGCGCCCACCAGCGTGAAAGGGTTCAGATCTATCTGGATGCTTCTTGCCGAAGGTCCTTTGTCTATCATGATGTCGATGCGGTAATCCTCCATAGCCGAATAGAGATACTCCTCTACAACTGGCGAGAGACGGTGGATTTCATCGATGAAAAGCACATCATTCGGCTCCAGGGAAGTCAGGATGCCGGCCAAATCGCCCGGCTTGTCGAGCACAGGACCCGAGGTAATCTTGAATCCCACACCCAGTTCATTGGCGATGATGTTGCTCAAAGTAGTCTTACCCAGTCCTGGAGGACCGTGCAGGAGCGTATGATCGAGTGGTTCGCCACGGTATTTGGCAGCCTCAACAAAGATTTCGAGATTGTCCACCACACCGCTCTGTCCGCTGAAGTCAGAGAACTTCAGTGGTCGCAGTGCCTTCTCGAATTCCTTCTCGGCGGGCGTAACCGACTCATTTCTTATGTCAAAATCTTCGTTCATTCTTTGTAATTATCGATAATTATGGTGCAAAGATACAAGTATTTAGGGGAAAGACAAAATAAATAAACCAAAAAGTGAGAATAGGAGGAATACTTTTTTCATTGCTCACTTGCAAGCCTTTTGTGCGAAAACGAAAGGATAGACACATTAAATGCTTATAAATCGCAATTATTTCCAATAATATTTTGTCATATTAGAAGAAATCTGTAATTTTGCACCCGAATTTGAAAGAGAGGAAACAATGAGAGATCATAAACGAGAGAGAAATATAGGATTTTAAAAGAAATAGAATTATGCTTAAGTTATTTCAAGGACTCAGCCGCTGGCTGGCCAATTATACATCTATTTTTGTAATAGGTGTAGCTGTGTTTACATTCTTCTTCCCACATACCTTCGACTGGGTGCGCGGAACAACCCAAACCGTCATTCTCGGCATTATCATGCTCACGATGGGTCTCACCCTGACCACCAATGATTTCAAGATTCTGGCTCAGCGTCCACTCGATGTTTTCATCGGTGCCTGTGCCCAGTTTATCATCATGCCTGGTGTGGCCTACACGCTGGTTCATGTATGGCATCTTGACCCTGCGCTGGCGCTCGGCATTCTGCTGGTAGGTTGTTGTCCGGGCGGCGTATCGAGCAACATCATGAGTTATCTCTGTCATGGCGACGTGGCCTTCTCCGTAGGAATGACCTGCGCCTCTACCATTCTGGCTCCAGTAATGACTCCGCTGCTGATGAAGATTACGGCTGGCGAGATTATCCATGTAGATGCAGTGGGAATGTTCATCAACATCCTCATCGTCACGATTATTCCTGTAGCCATCGGCTGCGCCCTCAATTACGTATATGGCAAGAAAGAATACTTCCCTACCATCCAGAGCCTCATGCCGGGTATCAGTGTAACCTGTCTGGCCATTATCGTAGGCGGTGTGATTTCTACGGTTCACGATGATCTCGTAGCCCGTGGCTTGATGCTTTTCCTCTGGACTTTTGCGGTGGTTTTCTGCCACAACACCTTGGGTTATCTTCTGGGTTGGCTGGCAGGCAAATGTGCCGGATTCAATACAGCCAAGAAGCGCACCATCAGTATTGAGGTGGGAATGCAGAACGCTGGTCTTGCCACGGTGCTTGCCGGCAATTTCTTTGCCGCCCAGCCTTTGGCCGTATTGCCTTGCGCCATCAGTTGTGCTTGGCACAGTATTTCCGGCACGATTCTCGCAGGAATCTATCTGAAATGGGATCACATGCATGGGAAGGACTAATTCCTTTCCCACTCCATTCTCATAGAGATTCATTATCCTCTGCTGGAGCTTTCTTCCAGAGATTCCTTACTGGAGGCTTCCATAAAGATTAATTCATCCTTTACTGGAGGCTTCTCCTGAATCTTTACTGGAGTTTTCCATAAAGATCAGATCATTCTTTGCTGGAGGCTTCTTCAGAGATTAAATCATTCCAGAAAACTAAATAAAACAAAAAAGAAAAATATGCTCTCAGAGCTTCTGAATTTTGGGACTCTTTCTCTGCTTTTCTAAGTAACATGTCAGCATGTTCAAACTGTCCTTTATTCAAAAGTTCGTCCACTTTTGACAATTGAGACATTTCCTGCTGATGACAAGAAGTCATAAACAAGAAATATAAAAACACTCTTTATAACGCTCATAATACTTCTTTCTTGAGTTTAAACAAGAACAGCTCATGTGAAACTAAAACAATTTCACATGAGCTGATTTGATTTATTTTCCGGTTTGCAGCAGTTGAACTGCACGCAGAACAATCTCGTTCGTCTCATTCCATACCTGGAAATATTGACTCATATCCCAGATATCGCGCGCTACAAGGGCTTTCAACTGAATAGCTAAGTATTTCTTCGTCTGAGCCAATTCTGCCTCGTCCTTCGCCTCTATTTTCTCTTTCTTGCCATCCTCGATGATCTCATCCACAAGCGACTGAGGAACCTGATAGGTCTTCATGAACTTACTAAAGTCCTTGAACTGGGCTTTCAACTCCTTGCGATGAGCATCGATGAACTTCAGACTGTGATTGATGACAATGCTCTTAGCCGACAACTGACGATGCAATTTGGTGTATTTGGTCGTGTCGAGCGGCACGAAATAATCAGGCATAATGCCACCGCCGCCATAAACCACACGATGCTTGCGCAGGGTATAATACTTCAGAGAGTCGGACAGGTGAATGCTGTCCTGATTGGTAAACTCACCATGCTTGTATCGCTTGTCAAGATCCATCGCATAATCCTCGCGGTCGCCCTTCTTATAAGGCTTCTGGATGCATCTGCCGCTTGGCGTATAGTAATGGGCAATGGTGAGACGGATTTCACTGCCATCTTCGAAGGTAAGCGGACGCTGCACCAGTCCCTTGCCAAAGGTTCGGCGACCCACCACTACCCCTCGGTCCTGATCCTGTATAGCACCGGAAACGATTTCTGCCGCAGAAGCCGTAAACTCATTAGTGAGGACAACAATCTTGCCCTTGCGCCAGCGACCATTGGCCTCAGCACGGAACTCCTGACGGGGAGCCCTGCGACCATTGGTATAGACAATCAGATCACCCTTCTCCAGAAACTCATTAGCTATCTTTGCCGCAGTCTGCAGATAACCTCCACCATTATCCTCCAGGTCGAAGATAAGGTCTTTCATGCCCTTCTTCTTCAGGGAATCCATCGCCTCGGAAACCTCCTTGTGACTCGTCATTCCGAAACTTCCCAGACGAATATAACCGATGCCCGGACGAATCATATAGGCAGCATCCATCGTGGTAACAGGAATCTTATCACGTTTCACCTTGAAGGTAAGCTTATCCTTGATGCCGCGACGCACAATGGTAAGGTTTACAATCGTACCCTTAGGACCACGGAGCCGTTTCATGATTTCCTCCTTGCTCATCTTGACGCCCGCAATGGCAGTATCATTTACCGCCACAATACGGTCGCCGGCGATAATGCCCACCTTCTCGGAAGGACCATTGGTAACCGGCTGGATGACCAGGAGCGTATCATCTACCATATTAAACTGCACGCCGATGCCATCAAAAGAGCCATTCAGAGACTCGTGCATCGACTGGGTTTCCTTGGCAGTAGTATAGGAAGAATGAGGATCCAGCTTTTCGAGCATTCCCCGGATGGCGTCCTCTACCAGTTTATTCTCATCCACACTATCCACATAGAGATTGGCAATGGCAATTTCAGCCCTCCCCAACTTCTCTATCGGGCTATTCTTGCCCATTTTTATGCGCAACTGGGCACTGACAGAAGTTACTGCCAAGAATGCCGCTAATGCAATAAACAGATATTTCTTCATTTCTAAATCTTAAGCTTTATGAAAGAGAGAAATCCTTCAAGAGTCAACAGTCAACAGTTAACAGTTCTATTTTCTATGGTTTCCCCATGTTTCAATGGTTTCCGTTTTCAATAGTTCCCCATTTCAATAGTTTCCCCACGAAAGCACTTGAATTCTTCACTCTTCGTTCTTCACTCTTCACTTAACTCAATCCATCGGTTCAGAATCTTCCTCTGGAATATCCTCCTCAATCACCAGATTGTCGATGATGAAGTTCTGGCGCTCCATGGTATTCTTTCCCATATAGTATTCCAGAAGCTTCTGCACCTGGTCGTTCTTATGCAGCGTAACCTGCTCCAAACGCATATCAGAACCTATGAAATGAGCAAACTCCTCTGGAGAAATCTCGCCGAGACCCTTGAATCGGGTGATTTCCGGGTCTGGTCCGAGTTCACGGATAGCCTGCTGGCGCTCTTCGTCACTATAACAATAGTGGGTAATAAAATCGCCCTTCTTCTCCTTGGGTCCCAACTTGGCATCGGCATCAGCCACTGCCTGCTTATTCTTGATCTTGGTACGCTTGTTGCGCACACGGAACAATGGGGTCTGCAATACATAAACATGGCCCTTCTTGATGAGGTCAGGGAAAAACTGTAGGAAAAACGTGATGATGAGCAGGCGGATGTGCATTCCATCGACATCGGCATCCGTGGCCACAATCACCTTGTTGTAGCGCAATGAATCCAAACCATCCTCTATATCAAGCGCAGCCTGCAGGAGGTTGAATTCCTCATTCTCATACACCACCTTCTTGGTCAGTCCGAAGCAATTCAGCGGCTTACCACGCAGAGAGAAAACCGCCTGGGTATTTACATCACGACTCTTGGTGATGCTTCCGCTCGCAGAATCTCCCTCAGTAATGAAGATGGAACTCTCCTCCTTACGGTCGTTCTTCGCATCGCTGAAGTGGATGCGGCAGTCACGGAGTTTACGGTTGTGAAGGTTGGCCTTCTTGGCGCGCTCACGTGCCAACTTGGTCACACCAGCCATCGCCTTGCGCTCACGCTCGCTCTCCTTGATCTTGTTTTCCAGGATTTCAGCCACATCCTTATGGATATGAAGATAGTTGTCCACTTCCTTCTTCAGGAAATCACCCACATATTTATTGATGGTTTCCCCACCATTCGGAGTCATCGTCGTACTTCCGAGCTTGATTTTCGTCTGACTTTCAAAGACAGGTTCCTCTACATTGATGGCAATAGCCGCCACCAGTCCGTTGCGGATGTCGCCATACTCATACTTGCCGTAGAACTCCTTGATGGTCTTGGCAATATGCTCCTTGAAAGCACTCTGATGAGTACCTCCCTGAGTAGTATGCTGACCATTGACGAAGGAATAGTATTCCTCGCCATACTGATTGGTATGGGTAAAGGCTATCTCAATATCCTCACCCTTCATGTGGACAATATCATAGAGCCCCTCATTGGTCATATTGTCGCTCAAAAGGTCCTGCAGACCATGACGGCTGAGGATACGGCGACCATTGTGCATGATGGTGAGACCTGTATTCAGATAAGTATAGTTGCGGAGCATCGTCTCCACGATGTCATCATGGAAACTGTAGTTCTTGAAGAGCGTATTGTCTGGTTCAAAAAAGATGAAAGTACCATTCTCATCCTCCGTCTTGGAAGTCTTGTCTTTCAGGAGATTACCACGTTCGAAAATAAGATGGCGCACCTTGCCGTCGCGGAATGACTTCACCTCGAAATGGGAACTGAGGGCATTGACCGCTTTCACACCGACACCGTTCAGACCGACACTCTTCTTGAACGCCTTGCTATCGTACTTACCACCGGTATTCAGCACGCTGACAGCCTCAACGAGCTTTCCCTGCGGAATACCACGGCCATAGTCGCGGACGCTGACACGCAGATTGTCCTCTATATCGATTTCCAGACGTGCTCCAGCCCCCATCTTAAACTCATCGATGGAGTTATCGACCACCTCCTTCAAGAGCACATAAATACCATCCTCAGGCAAGTTACCATCGCCCAGACGACCGATGTACATACCCGGACGGGTACGCACATGCTCCATATCGCTCAAGTGGCGGATATTGTCATCTGTATATTCTACAGGTTGCTCCTGAGGGGTATTTGCCAGTTCTTCAGCAGCACCCTTTTCATTCAAGTTTTTATCTTCAGGCATAAATTCCTCCTTGTAATTCTGATTTTATTTTATACGAACAGTTGCTATTTACTTGATTTTCTTAATATAGCAGTTGCGGCGCTTGTGAAGGATTGGGTCTAAGACGCCCCATTGTCCCTGCACAGCAACATTGTCTTCCATTTCCACCTGTGTTTCTCCCCACTCGATTCCATACTTCTGATAGATAGGAATCAGGTCGGCAAAGAGCAGCGCATTGGCACCCTTTGCACGGTATTCCGGCTGGATACCGATGAGCAGAAGGTCGACAATCTTGGTCTTATGGAACTTGATGGCGCGCAGCAGATGCCACCAGCCAAAAGGAAGCAGCCTGCCCCTATGACACTTCTGCAGGGCTCTGGAAAGGGAAGGCATCGTAATACCGATACCTATCATCTTATGATCCTCGGTAGTCCAGTCTTCTATGGCTGTTACAAAGTTCAAGTCGAGCAAAGACAGATACATCTTGATGTACTGGTCTATCTGCTTCTGTGAAAGTTCGGAATAACCATAGAGATGCTTGTAAGTATCATTGATGAGGTCGAAAATCTTCTGTCCGTATCCGCCCTGATAAATATCCTTACGGGTAAGTTTGCGGACATGGAGATTGTATCTTTTCTCTATCATCGCCGCTATCTTGGAATATTTCTCCGGGATGGTATCTGGCACTATCAGCTTATACTCTACGTACTTATTATCTACGGTAAAACCCTCCAAAGCCTCTACGTGCTCTGGATAATATGAATAATTGTAGATGGTAGGCATGGTGCCGAGCTGGTCAAAGCCCCAGGTAAGCATACCTTCTGGATCCATATCCGTAAAACCGAGCGGACCTACAATATCTTCCATTCCCTTCTCCTTGCCATATTTCTCTACAGCATCGAAGAGAGCCTTGGAAACCTCACGGTCGTCGATGAAATCAATCCACCCGAAGCGCACGGACTTACGGTCCCAACGCTTATTGGCCTTATGGTTGATAATAGCAGCGACACGTCCCACTACCTTGCCCTCTTTATAAGCAAGGAAATACTCTGCCTCGCAAAACTCGAAAGCGGCATTGCGATCTTTGCTAAGTGTGTTCATGTCGTCGCTGAAAAGATTGGGCGCATCATACGGATTGCCCTCGTATAGGTCGTAATGGAAGTCGATGAACGTCTTCAAGTCCTTCTTACTCTCGACCCTCTTAATTTCTATTAATGACATGATAATTCAAACTAGTTTGTTATTTTAAACATGCAAAAATAGCAATATTTCGCCAAACGACCAAATATTGCTATTTTTTTTGCAGTTTTTTAGGGATTAGCACTTACTAAATCCCCCTTTCACAAATCACCAGCACATGGCTCTCATCGCTCAAAGTGGTGGCAAAGATATAGGTTTCTCCACCATCTTTCAGTTTCAGGCGCTTGCGCAATTCTGCCACGGAAAGGGGGAAATTGCGGGTGGCGATGTTCGCTTTCGTAATGCCGGAGAGTTGGCGTTTCAATTCCTTTTTATTAAAGGAGGAAACGGCGACAATGCGGAACGCCCTGCCTGGAAATGCTTCGACAGGATCCTCACTTACGAAGAGATGACTGTTCTTGGAAAGCATCTTTGCATCATATCGCTCGGAAAGAACACCAAAACAACCGGCTTTCATCAGCGAGGCATTCGGTTCGTAGAGATACGGCATCTCATCAAGGGCTGGAGAGGTTATTCTATCAGGAGAAGCTATTTTCACGGCAGAAGAAGCCATTTCTGTCTCATCACAAACAAAGGATTGGGAGTCGTTGATGCAAAAGATTCGGAGATTTTCGTCATGTTTTGCCCCTAAATCTGTTCCTGAAACCATATTCATGCCCATATTTCGCGCAGAAAGCACCAAAAGCAACTCCTTGCACTCATTGTTCACAGAAACAATATGAACCTCTCTTACGTGGCTCAATTCGCTCACTGCACGGTGCCAGTCGAGCATCGGAGAGAGTTTGATAATGACGTAATCTGCCTTCGAAAGCATCTCTTCCTGCAAAACGGTAACATCAGGCGTGCAGTCTTTCAAAGATACAACCTTATTGCCAGCATCGTCTCTACGGGCAGGATCGATGAAGATCAGCTTAAGACCAAAGTTGGTCTTAAGTAATGACTGAGACTGCTCTTCAGTTATGCCTAAAGTATCTGATGCAGCATTCTTCTTAGAGTGAAAAGAATGCAGCACCTCTATTCCGTCTCCATTCTTTACGCTGACATTCTTCAAACCCAATCGCTCGAAGTTTTCCTTCGCAGCCTCACAAAGATGAGCCTGTCGCTCCACATACATCGACTTTACGCCCAACCGGGAAGCCATATATGAGAAATCCACTCCGAAACCACCAGTCAAGTCAACAAACTCAATTTCTTCAGAAAAATCTTCCTCATTCGGTTTCTCTTTGCTCTTATTAACATATTTACCGCATTCTGTTAATATCTGTTGCTTTTTGCAAGTATCTTCATTTTTGGCGAATTCTGAATCAACTGCCCCTTCACTCGCAAATTCGCAAATTTTGGAAAAATGAGAATTAGAGGCTTTTTCGCATTCTTTTTCGTGTTCAGAAGAAGAAACTGACAAACCGAGCAATCTTGCCGCCAATTCTGCCTTATAAAGAGCTGTCTGCTCTGACGAACATTGCTCCATCGAGATATGAGGAGGATAGATAATACCCTCAATACTTGCCCAACGTGGCAATTTGACATGCGCCATCTTTCGCCCACGAATCTGGTCGAGCGCGAAAGGCATATTTACTTCCGGATACTTGCTTCCAAGGAAAGCCAACTGGCGGACATCCTCATCCTGATGCTGGCGAATAAAATCTTGAGTGGCTTGATTCATTATTTCTGTTGAATGATTCGTCATTTCGTTACTTATTCTTTGCTTTGAAGCGCAAAAATACGATATTCTGATGACTCTACAAAATTTTTAAGAGAATATCTGTCTGTTTTTATCCTCTTAAAAAGCATATTCCAAACCTATCAAAAACAAAGGTGAGTAAAAGGAAAAACAACCTTTTACTCACCTAAACCTTTGGTTCTCAGCCAATTATCCTTTCAAAACAAAGAATAAAAGTATAGAGAAGACTTCCTGCATCCGAAAAAGATGCAGAGAAATCCTTGATTACGATATTAGTCAGCCAACTTTGCCTTCAGGAACTCACGGTTCAAGCGGGCGATGTTAGCGATAGACTCGTTCTTAGGACAAACTGCCTCGCAAGCACGAGTGTTTGTACAGTTACCGAATCCGAGCTCGTCCATACGTGCAATCATCTTCTTAGCACGGGCAGCAGCCTCTACACGACCCTGTG
>ERZ1026776.1842-NODE-1842-length-11264-cov-5.002141_pt1 | contig 11264 bp, 9 predicted proteins | sample MGYA00380125_ERZ1026776 | MGnify/ENA primary metagenome ERZ1026776 (study PRJEB33269, sample SAMEA4719761) | human gut metagenome | biome: human-associated habitat; feature: organic feature; material: feces | place: Cameroon | collected 2013-10 ... | reverse complement strand
TTGTATAACTCCATTCTGTTGCTTTTTATAAATATTTATATATATTTTTTATAAATATAATGTAAGGATTGAAGCACCCTCCAGCCCTGACATCTTCAATACTTAATTATATCAATTGCAGGCTTTATTATCAAGTTACTGCTTTTAAAATCACCAAAAGGCTGGACAGGTATATATATTATACTCTATCCAGCCCTTCACACGCCTTATTTCATATTTTTCTTCATCTGTTCCAATTCATCATCAATGCTTTTCCCATTAGAAAATGATGAACTATATCCTTTATCCTTATCATCTCCTGCTGCCTTTTTCTTACCAGACAAATCCTTTGCACTCCCTGCAAATAAAACTTTACCAATAAGTCCTGCTCCTCCAAATATAAGAACAAGTAATAATATCCATTCATATAAGGTCATCGCACTAAGATGTATGTGTGTTGACATTATAACAGATACTATTATAAGCAATACTGATAATGCTGTGAATATCTTAGAGACAAAGTTAGCTCCCGTAATAAACATCCACACTATTCCAATAATAAGCGGAACAATAATAAGCCCTGATGAGAATCTTCCTCCACCAAATGCAAAGAATCCATAACCAGAAAACACTATAACCTTCTGTGAAAATATATACAATCCTACAGCAAGCATAACTATTCCCGCCACAAACTGCATAAGCTCATTTTTTGCTTCTTTCATACGCTCCCCCTTTTTAATCCTGTTTTACAAAACTACTTACCCTCTGGAACAAACACTCCATAAATTGTCCTTATTGCATCTTCAAAGTATCTGTTTCTTACGCCAATGATTATATTAAGTTCACTTGAACCCTGATCAATCATTTTTATATTAATCTTTGACTTTGCAAGTGCTGAGAATATATTTCCAGCAAGACCTGAGTTATTCTTCATGCTTCTACCAACCACCGCAATAAGTGCAAGGTCTGATTCAAGCTCAATAGAATCCGGATTAACTGCTCTATGAAGCTCAGCAAGCACCTTCTGCTCCTTCTCAACGAATTCATCCTGATGAACGAATACTGTCATAGTATCTATACCTGAAGGCATATGCTCAAAGGAAATTCCATTATCCTCAAATACCTGAAGTACTTTTCTGCCAAAGCCTATCTCTGAATTCATCATATCCTTATCGATTGTGATTGATACAAAGCCCTTCTTTCCAGCAATACCTGTTATTATGCAGTCTGGTCTGTTACAGGTTGTTTCTACAATCATAGTACCCTTATCCTCAGGTGCATTAGTATTACGGATATTGATTGGAATTCCTTCTTTTCTTACAGGGAAAATAGCTGATTCATGAAGAACTGTCGCTCCCATATATGAAAGCTCTCTTAATTCCTTATATGTGATAATATCTATTGGTCTTGGATTCTCAACTATTCTTGGATCTGCTGCAAGAAAGCCCGATACATCTGTCCAATTCTCGTATACATCTGCCTTAATTGCTCTTGAAACTATTGAACCCGTTACATCCGAACCGCCTCTTGAAAATGTCTTAACTGCACCATTAGGCATTGCACCATAGAAACCTGGTACTACGGCTGACTCAACGCCTTTTAATCTTTCTCCCATAACCTGGATAGTCTTTTCACTATCGAATTCGCCATTAGCATCAAAGCATATAACACTTGCAGCATCTATGAATTCATAGCCAAGATAATTAGCCATAATTATACCATTAAGATATTCTCCTCTGGATGCTGCATAATCTGTTCCTGCCTTGGCAGCGAAGTTTTTCTTAATTGTTTCAAACTGTTCCTTTAATGAAAGCTTTAAACCAAGTCCCTTGATTATTTCATTATATCTTTCTTCAATTGCCTTAAGCTGCTTATCAAAGTTCTTACCTGCTTCTGCCTCTGCATAGCACTTATAGAGCATATCTGTTACCTTAGTATCATCAGAAAATCTCTTTCCTGGTGCTGATGGAACAACAAATCTTCTGCTTTCATCTGCTCTGATTATATTGCCAACCTTCTTAAACTGTTCTGCACTTGCAAGTGAACTTCCACCGAATTTAACTACTTTTACCATTACAACTCTTACCTTTCCTCATGTTTTAATAATCATAATAACTTTATATCTGTTTTACAGAATTCATATTAATAAATACTAATTAAGCTTAGTATCATCTATTCTTATTCTTGATATAACATTTACCTTCTCTGCTGCCTTAGCAAATGCTTCTTCTGACATAACACCTGTTACGAATCCATACTCATTATCAAGTCCATCGGCATTAACCAGCTTAACATCTCCAAAACACTCTTTTATCTGAGCTTCTGTGACCTGCTTAGCTACTCTTACAAAGAATCTTCTTTCTTCCTCTGCTGTATCTGCAAGCTCAAGCTTTTCATTCTCCCAGATAACCATTACATTAGTTCCCTTATGCTTAACGCAGTCGATTATATCACCAACCACAGCACTTGCAGTAGGCAGCTTTCCTGCTCCTGCTCCAAAGAACATAACATCTCCAACCATATTTCCATTAACATATATTCCATTAAGGACTCCATTAACATTATATAATGGATGCGTAGCATCTATAAGAAATGGTGATGTTATAGCATACACCTTGCCATTCTTTCTATAGCTGGTTGCAAGAAGCTTGATAGCACAGCCCATCTTATCTGCATATCTGAAATCCTCATTAGATATCTTAGTAATACCTTCTGTTGTTATATCTTCAAAGTTAACTGTTTTACCTCCTGCTAAAGATGTAAGAATAGCTATTTTTCTACATGCATCATAGCCTTCAACATCTGCCTCAGGATTACGCTCTGCATATCCTAACTCCTGTGCTTCCTTTAAAACCTCCTGATATGAACTTCCCTCTTTGCTCATCTTTGTAAGAATATAGTTAGTAGTTCCATTCATAATACCTGTAATCTTAGTTATCTCATCTGCAGTAAGCGCCTGATTAAGAGGTCTTATAATAGGAATTCCACCACCAACTGATGCCTCAAACATAAAGTTAAGCTTACGTTCCTTTGCCATAGCAAGAAGCTCTGCTCCATGTGCTGCAACAAGTGCCTTATTAGAAGTACATACGCTCTTTCCAGCTTCAAGTGCTCTCTTAACAAATGTAAATGCTGGTTCAACACCACCCATAACCTCTACAACAACGTCTATCTCTTTGTCATTTATAATAAGGTCTATGTCATGTACTATTTTCTCCTGAATAGGATCGCCTGGGAAATCCCTTAAATCAAGTACACTCTTAACTTCTATAGACTGACCTGCCTTCTTTAATATTGAATCTGCATTAGTGTTAAGTATTTCAACAACACCTGAGCCGACAGTTCCATAACCTAATACTGCAACCTTTGCCATATCATCCTCCATGTATATTATTTGTTAATGTTCAGAATATCCAATAACGCATCTTATAATGATGCATCACTACTTAATATCTTAAGGTATCTTACACCCTCCAGTTGTTCTATTTCCTCAATCATCTGGGATGCATCTCCCGTCGTAGAAAGAATCTCCACACTTAAGGTAAGAGAAGCAATCCCATTAACTGGAATTGTCTGGTGAATTGTAAGAATATTAGCTTTAAATTCAGCCACCTTATTTAGTACAACAGAAAGAAGCCCCGGTTCATCATCCATAGATAAGACAAAGGTTATTGTCTTACCCTTGGAATTATCCCTGAAGGGAAATATATCGTCCTTATATTTATAATAAGAGCTTCTGCTTATACCAACTTTTTCTGTGGCATCCGCTATGGATATATTCTTATTCTCTATAAGCCTGTTTGCTTCTGCAACCTTAAGAAGCACCTCTGGCAGAGCCTTCTGCTTAACAACATAATACTTGATATTATCTTTCATATTAATCCTTCATTTCCACACTATCCTCATTCGGGTGCCGTTATTATATTCTTCACAAACACAAGCAAACTTCAATCCGCCCTTGTGTATTTCTCAGAAAGACAGTTGTGCTCGGTACAAAGAATAGTAGCACATATCTGTTACAAAAGCAAGCATTTCCTTAATAAAAAAACACCCCGCACAGCTAACCAGCCGTACGAGGCATTTATAGATAAAGCACGGCTTTTATCTGTACCTGCAATATTCAATTATATTAAATTCTGCTTTCAGGCAGTCTTTATTGCCATCGTTTCTGATCACTTTCTTTCACGATCAAAAACACTTGCCAGATATCTCATTGCATTAAGATGATCCCAGTTCAACTGTCCCTTCTTTAAACGCCATTTCCAATTATTGCCAAGGCTTGAAGGGAAATTCATTCTCGCTGAATTATCCAGCTTTAATATATCCTGTACCGAAAATACAGTAAGGACTGCAACACTTGAATAAGCTGCCCTGAATACCATATCTACCATGCGGCATTTATCTCTCGTATCCAGATAATCATATGCATATCCCAGCTCACCATCATTTCTTTCATTAAAAAAGCCTAACAGAGTTTCGTTATCGTGTGTTCCACCATAGCATACACAATTGCGCGAATAATTATATGGAAGATGTGGATTCCTTCTGTCTCCGCCAAACGCAAATTCAAGAACCTTCATGCCTGGATAATTATTGTTCTTAAGCACCTGCTCCACCTCTGGAATATCCACGCCCAGATCCTCAGCTATAATCTTCTTATCACCAATTGATTCATTAATAGCATCAAGCAGCTTCTGTCCTGGTCCCTGCTTATAGGTTCCCTGTCTTGCATCCGGCATATCATAAGGAATAGTATAGTACTTAATAATTCCAAGAAAATGATCTATACGGATAACATCATATAGTCTGGCTGAGTTCTTCATACGGCTTCTCCACCAGCTAAAGTTATCAGCCTCCATCTTTTCCCAATCATACAAAGGATTCCCCCACTTCTGTCCTTTATCTGAAAATGCATCCGGAGGAACACCTGCCACCTTGATTGGTGTAAGATTCTCATCTAACTGGAATTCCTTCTGATTGGCCCATACATCCACACTATCGTAACCCATATATATAGGAATATCTCCTATTATCTCTATTCCCTGTGAATTAGCATATTTCTTCAGCTTTTCCCACTGGGTATAGAATTCAAACTGTATGAAGTTCCAGTATCCTATATCATCAGAAAGCGATTTCTCGTACTTATCCATCGCCTCTGCTCTTCGAAACTTAATATCATCCTCCCATTCGCCCCAGGCGCGCTGTCCAAAACAAGCCTTGAGTGACATAAACAACGAATAGTCATTTAGCCACTCTTTATTATCCCTGACAAAATTGTCAAACCTTTTATATATTGGAAGTCCTCTGTCAAGCTCTGACTTTGCTTTAAGACACTTAGCCTTAAAGCGTTCATATGCTTTTCTTAATATAGTAAACCTTCCGTTATACATCTTTTCATAGCTTACATATCTGTCATCCCCCAGATATCCATCATAGTTAACCGGATATCTGTTATTTAGTGCATCCTCCTCTGACACATTAACAGGGACAATGCCATCTCCCCAGTCAACAGCTATAACCTCTGACTTAAGCAGCAGTCCTTCTTCTATAAGAATGTCCAGATCCACAAAATACGGATTACCTGCATATGCCGAATAAGGCTGATACGGACTATCTCCATAGGTTGTTGGTCCAACCGGTAATACCTGCCAATACTTATGATTAGTATCCCTTACAAAATCGACAAACTCATATGCTGCCTTTCCAAGTGTTCCTATTCCATATGGCGATGGAAGTGAACTTACAGCCATTAATATTCCTGCATTTCTTTCAAATACATTACCACTTCCCATAGACTCTCCATTCCGCAGATGTCATCTATAATATTCTTTACATTTATTCCTATGGCATCCACCTATTAATATAAATTACTGAGCACCTCAATCACCTTATTCCGGTTATCTGACATCAGTTATTCTTCATCTGTTCTGCAAATTCTTTAATCCCCTGTGCTTCCTCTTCTGATAATATCTTGTTTATATCAAGAAGGATAACAAGCTTATCATCCACGCTGGCAACTCTGTCTAAATATTCTGATCCTTCAGACTTTGCAAGCTTAGGCATAGGTGATATCTTTTCTGCCTTAAGCTCTCCTATCTCTATAACCTCATCAACCTCAAGTGCAAGCTTCATATCTGGAAGATTAACAATAATTGTATTCTCTCCGCTTGTCTGATTCTCCATATTAAACTTTTCCTTTAAGCTCATAACCGGAATAACATCACCTCTTAAGTTTACTATACCGCTTATATACTTCATTGAGTTAGGAACTGGCACAACATTAATCTGTTTTTCTATCGTCTGCACGAGATTAATATCAACACCGAACTCCTGATTACCAAGTCTGAAAACAACTGGTCTAATATAATCTGCCATAATTTCTCCTTTCATCTGCATTGCATTATTCTTCTTTCTTACCGGTTGATATCCAGTTAAGATATGCATTAATAAACGGATCTATGTTGCCATCCAGCACACTAGCCGCATTACCAACATCCTTATTAGTTCTATGATCCTTTACCATTGTATATGGCTGAAGAACATAGCTTCTTATCTGATTGCCAAAGTTAATATCCTTAACATCACCTCTTATATCTGAGGACTTCTGTGCATTCTCTTCCTGCTTCATCATATAAAGCTTTGCCTTTAACATCTGCATAGCCTTATCCTTGTTCTGATGCTGCGACCTTTCATTCTGACACTGAACAACAATTCCAGTCGGAAGATGGGTTATTCTGATAGCAGAGGAGGTCTTGTTGATATGCTGTCCACCCGCACCACTTGATCTATAGGTATCTATTCTTAAATCATCATCATTAATCTGCACATCAACATTTTCCTCTATATCCGGCATAACATCGCAGGAAACAAAGGAGGTCTGTCTCTTACCAGCAGCATTAAATGGTGAAATTCTTACAAGTCTGTGTACACCATGCTCAGACTTAAGATGCCCATATGCATTCTCTCCTGATATCTCTATTGTCACAGACTTAATACCAGCCTCATCACCTTCGAGATAATCTATAGTTTCTGTTGAATATCCATGTTTTTCAGCCCATCTTGTATACATACGAAAAAGCATCTGGCACCAGTCACAGCTCTCTGTTCCACCTGCACCAGCGTGCAATGTTAATATAGCATCACATTTATCATATTCACCTGAAAGCAGTGTATCAATCCTTATAGCTTCCATTTTTTCTTCAAATGCTGTAATCTCTTCTTCTATTTCCGGAATAAGTGCCGTATCATCTGTTTCCTCTGCCATCTCTATAAGCACCTCAATATCTTCAAGTCCCGATTTCAAGGCATCATAACCTGCAAAGGAATCCTTAAGTCCCTTAAGCTCCTTCATCGCCTTCTGAGACTTATCCGGATCATCCCAGAACCCTGGTGCCTCCATATCAGCCTCAAGCTCTTCTATTCTTTTTTGCTTGCTGTCAAGATCAAGTGACTGCTTAATATCATCTAACTGTTTATCATAACCTGATATTCTATATCTGAACTGATCTAATTCTACCACAATATAACCTCTTTTTCTAAATTATTTATCCCTTTTTTATTAACACAACCAGATATTAGCTGTTTATCTGTGCTGTGTCTATATATCAAATACACAAAAAGGATGTCACACGCTGTTTATTCTCAACTAATGATACCATAATATCACATAATTGCAGAATTTCATAGTGCGACATCCTGTGTCTTTTAAAATGCAGCGACAGGCAGGCTATGCCTTTCTGCCACAACAGTTCTTATACTTCTTACCACTTCCGCATGAGGAGAGGTCATTAGGATATATCTTCTTATCTGTTCTCTTTACTGGTCCTTTAACAGATGCTCCCTCATCCTTGTTAGTACCTGTAACCTTGGCTACCTGCTCTCTTTCAACCTTTTCCTCAACCTGGATATGCATAAGCAGTCTTACTGTATCCTCAGTAATAGCCTGTGTCATCTCATCAAACATATCATAACCCATCATCTTATACTGTACAACAGGATCCTTCTGTCCATATGCCTGAAGTCCGATTCCCTGTTTAAGCTGATCCATATCATCGATATGATCCATCCACTTTCTGTCTATAACCTTAAGAAGAACTACTCGTTCAATCTCTCTTATAGTTTCTGTTTCTGGGAACATAGCTTCCTTATCCTCGTACAGCTTAACTGCCTTTTCCTTAAGTGTATGAATAAGTTCATTCTTGTTCTTTATGCTTTCCTCATACTTAACCGGCTCTACTGGAATAGTTGGAAGCAACAGCTCATTAATCTCATCATAATTCCACTCATCAGCGTTCTTATCATCACTTACGCAACGGTTAACTACACCTTCAACGAAATCTGTAATCATCTTCATAATAGAAGAACGCATGCTTTCACCATTAAGCACTCTTCTTCTTTCAGCGTACATGATTTCTCTCTGCTCATTCATAACCTGATCATATTCAAGAAGATGGCATCTGATACCGTAGTTGTTAGTCTCTATCTTCTTCTGGGCTGTTTCTATTGCATTGCTTAAAAGCTTATGCTCAATCTGATCATTCTCGCCAACTCCAAGCTTATTAAAGGTATTCATAAGAGTTTCCTGTGCAAATAATCTCATCAGATTGTCTTCTAATGATATGTAGAATCTTGATTCACCTGGATCTCCCTGACGTCCTGCACGACCTCTTAACTGATTATCTATACGTCTTGATTCATGCCTTTCTGTACCGATAATCTTAAGGCCACCGGCTGCCCTCGCCTCATCATCAAGCTTAATATCTGTACCACGGCCTGCCATATTAGTTGCAATAGTAACTGCACCATGCTTACCTGCCTCTGCAACTATCTGTGCTTCCAGCTCATGGTACTTGGCATTCAATACATTATGAGGTATGCCTCTTTTCTTAAGCATGTCACTTAACAACTCTGAGGTATCAATGTTAATTGTACCAACAAGCACCGGCTGTCCCTTCTCGTGGGAGCTTACAACATCCTCAATAACAGCATTGAACTTACCCTTCATGGTCTTGAATACTGCATCATTGTGATCTATTCTCGCAACAGGTCTGTTTGTAGGAACCTCAACAACATCCATGTTGTAGATTCCCCTGAATTCCTTTTCTTCTGTAAGCGCTGTACCTGTCATACCTGCCTTTTTATCAAACTTATTAAAGAAATTCTGGAATGTAATAGTAGCAAGCGTCTTACTTTCTCTCTTAACCTTTACATGCTCCTTTGCTTCAATAGCCTGATGAAGTCCGTCTGAATAACGGCGGCCCGGCATAATACGTCCTGTAAATTCATCTACAATAAGTACTTCATCATCCTTGACAACATAATCCTTATCCCTGAACATAAGATAATGTGCTCTTAAGGCAAGTGTTACGTTATGCTGTATCTCAAGATTCTCTATGTCTGCGTAGTTATCAATATGGAAGAACTGTTCAACCTTATGAACACCCTGCTCAGTAAGATTCACAACCTTATCCTTCTCATTAACAATAAAGTCGCCATCCTCCTCTATCTCTTCCTGCATCATAACCTGCATCTTAGTTCTCTCACCATGATATGTACCTTTTACAAGCTGTCTTGCAAGTACATCACATAATTCATATAACTTGGTAGACTTTCCGCTCTGTCCAGAAATAATAAGAGGTGTTCTCGCCTCATCAATAAGTACAGAGTCAACCTCATCAATAATACAGTAGTGAAGCTCCCTTAATACTAGCTGCTCTTTATATATAGCCATATTATCTCTAAGATAATCAAAACCAAGCTCATTGTTAGTTACATATGTAATATCACATGCATATGCAGCTCTTCTTTCATCATCCTTCATGTCATGAAGAACAATACCAACAGAAAGTCCTAAAAAGCTGTGAATCTGTCCCATCCACTCAGCATCACGCTTTGCAAGATAGTCATTGACAGTTACAACTAACACACCCTTTTCCTCAAGTGCATTAAGATATGCTGGAAGTGTACAAACAAGAGTTTTACCTTCACCTGTACGCATCTCTGCTATACGTCCCTGATGAAGAATAATACCACCTATAATCTGCACTCTGTAATGTTCCATTCCAAGCACACGCTTGCCCGCTTCCCTTACTGTTGCATATGCCTCTGGAAGTATGTCATCAAGAGTTTCGCCCTTAGCTAATCTCTCCTTGAACTCCTTAGTCTTAGCCCTAAGCTGCTCATCTGTAAGTTTACCGTATTCTTCTCTATAGCTTTCTACTTTATCAGCAATAGGATTAATCCTTTTTAACTCATGCTGACTGTGTGTTCCGAATATTTTCTGAACTATACCCATCACAATATCTCCTTAAAATTAACCAGCTATTATTCTAACGGCAGTCTCTTCTATACTACAGACCTTAATCGGTACTGTAAGCATAATTGGTATTGTTATATACATACTTCTAACTGCCCTTGCAAACAAGCTGAAATCATTTAAATTGTATCACCATTTGTATATTTAAGCAAGCCACAGTTATATGGGCGATAGTAAAAATTTGGTAAACAAAAAGGAACTGCTGCCTTAGCTGTATATCCGATATTGCTAAAACAACAATCCCTTTAAATCACTTTATTAAATTATATTTCAAATATATATACTGATATTAATCAAGCTCTGGTTCAATAAGTCCGTATGTATTGCCCTTTCTCTTATAAACAACATTAACCTCTTCTGTTTCTGAGTTGAAGAATACATAGAAATTATGTCCTAGAAGCTCCATCTGAACACATGCTTCCTCAGGATCCATAGGCTTAACACCAAATCTCTTAGTTCTGATAATCTTAACATCATCAGTTGCTTCATAGTCATTCTCAATGAATTCCTTAGCAAAGGCTGCCTCATTCTGATGCTTATCTATAATCTTGTTCTTATACTTCTTAAGCTGTCTTTCGATAACCTCTTCTACCAGATCAATAGATACATACATATCGCTGCTAACCTGTTCACTTCTAATGATGTTACCCTTTACAGGGATTGTAACCTCTATCTTCTGTCTTTCTTTCTCAACACTCAATGTTACATTCACTTCTGTTTCTGGAGCAAAGAATCTATCCAGCTTACCTAACTTTTCCTCCACCGCTGATCTTAAACCTTCTGTTACATCAATATTTCTTCCTGTAATAATAAAACGCATGATGTCCAACTCCTTCTATCACTTTATTATCGTGTTGCCTGTCTATAAGGATATATAAGGAATATAGCCAACTTACTAACCAAATGTGCCTCACGATTTTTGATAATGTTATTATAACACAATTTTACATTTAGACAAGTATGTTCACAC
>ERZ1026776.1841-NODE-1841-length-11266-cov-3.268576_pt1 | contig 11266 bp, 12 predicted proteins | sample MGYA00380125_ERZ1026776 | MGnify/ENA primary metagenome ERZ1026776 (study PRJEB33269, sample SAMEA4719761) | human gut metagenome | biome: human-associated habitat; feature: organic feature; material: feces | place: Cameroon | collected 2013-10 ... | reverse complement strand
CGAGATCTAGTACGGTCTCGTGGGCTCGGAGATGTGTATAAGAGACAGTACCTGCATCGATGCAGCAAGCTCACGTTCACTTGGAAGTTTCGTTCCGATCGGAAGTTCACCGGATAAGATTTTTGTTTCAAGTTCTGTAATAAATAATTCCTTAAGGGAAGGTGTTTCTAATTTCTGAAAGTTCATTTCTATTCTCCAAAATACTTGGTCATACCAGATACCAAGTCGACTGATTCAATATTTTAAGTGGATAACTACAACAATAGTACAATATCCGAATTGGAAAAACAATATTTTGTTCGCAAAAATATGGTAAAAACGACAATTTTTATCAACGATTGACATCGCACAATAATTATGTTATGTTTACTTCCAGATGTTATTTGTGCGGCTGGTTGTGCCAGGACAGGGATTACCTGGACAACGAAAGATGGATCTCGCAGATATAACAGGAGGGAGTATTTTTCATATTCTTTGAAACCGGCAGATGATTGAGGGGTCATCTGCCGGTTTGACGTTGCGATTGCGATGAATATACATTATAATTGAGATTATGGCAGACTGGAACAAAAGGTCTGCACGCATAAGGTATGATTTTTCAGAAAAATGGGATAGTTATAGAATGAGTAAAAAGCAGAAACAACAAAAAGATGCAGAGCGTGCTGCTGAGAAGAAAAGAAAACTTAAGGACAGGCAGCTTCGCAGAGAAGATATATTATATCGTAGAACACATCCGATCCGTTGGGATAAACTGGATAATACCGCACATTTGTTTCCGGTTATTGCCGGAGAGAGCATGACCAATGTATACCGGATCAGTGTAACCTTAAACGAGAAGATCAATAAACAGATCCTCCAGGAGGCACTCGACATGGTACTCCCGAAATTCGATGGATTTAATGTCCGGCTGAGACAGGGGGTGTTCTGGTATTATTTTGAAGAGAATGGAAAGAGTGCACCAAAGGTTGTGGAGGAGCATATGTTTCCATGCAGGTATATTGAACAGAATCAGAATCACAGCTATATGTTCCGGGTGACCTATTACGATTGCAGGATCAATCTTGAGGTATTTCATGTCCTGACAGACGGAATGGGCGGACTGAATTTTATCAGGGAGCTGACCTATCAGTATCTGAGACTGGTGCATCCGGAACTTCGCAAGATCGCAGGGGATACACTCAGTGATGGAACATCGCTGAACAGAGAAGACAGTTTTGTGAAAAACTACAAGAAAAAAAGTGCAAGCGGATATCAGAAGAGGAAAGCGTATATGATACGTCTGGACAAACTTCCATCGGGAGAATTTGGGGTTATGCATGGAAGCATGCCGGTTTCCCAGCTGAAAGAAGCTGCACATCGGTATGGCGGGTCGATCAACGAATATCTGGTTGCAGTATTTGTCTGGAGCACTTATGTGGAATGTCTTCATAAAATGCCATCGGATAAGCCGATCCGTGTAGCAGTTCCGGTCAATTTAAGACCGTATTTTGACTCTGTGACAACCAAAAACTTTTTTATCATGGTATCGGCAGAATTTCATCCGACAAAGGAAGAATACACGTTTGAAGAGGTTTTCTCCGTGATCCAGACAAGTTTACGATCGCAGATCAATAAAGAGCATCTGGAACAGCTGTTTTCTTACAGTGTGGCAGGGCAGCTGAGTAAATTTGCCCGTCCGGTTCCGCTTTTTTTGAAAAATTTATTTATGAAGATGGTGTATACAAGGTCGGCACTGGCAAATACCACTACGGTAACAAATATCGGAAATATTCAGGTGGAGGATATCTACCGTCCGTATATTTCAAAGTTCCATTCATTTATTGCTATGTCAAAGGGGCAGTCGATCAAAGGGACGATCTGTTCTTATGGAGACACACTGGTATTTTCTTTTAGTTCGATTTTTTATGATGCATCGATCCAGAAAGCATTTTTCCGGAAAATAGCAGCAGATGGGGTGGATGTTTCAATTGAGACAAATGGAGTATATTAATTATGAGCAGATGTAAAAAATGTAATATCGAAGTGCTGGATAAAACGGATAAGTGTCCACTCTGCCATCAGGTGCTGGAGAAGGATGGAGTGGTACAGCACAATATGTATCCGGATGTCCGTATTGCGACAAGAAGATTCCGTATGGCTTCAAACTGCCTGTTATTTGTGTCCATCGTTGCTGAGACGATTATGCTCTACATCAATTATCTGGCAGATTCCCATTTCTGGTGGAGCTTTATTGTAGGGCTGATCCTGATCTATGTCAATGTGACACTGCGTCTTGCAATCATGGGACGTTCCGGTTATCAGTTTAAGATCATCAGTCTGACGTTTATTGCAGTCGCAATTCTTGTTGGAATTGATTTTCTTACCGGATACAAAGGCTGGTCGGTCAATTATATTTTCCCGGCGGGGATTATTCTTGTGGATGCAGGTATTCTGGTTCTGATGGCGGTAAACCGCAGGAACTGGCAGAGCTATATGATGCTGCAGATCTTTATGATATTATTGGGATTGATTTCATTGATTCTGGTTGCAGTGAATGTGATCGATTTTCCATATTTTGCTGTGGCAGCATTTGGAGTATCGGTTTTTATATTCCTTGGAACCGTGATCATTGGTGATCAGAGAGCAAGAACAGAGCTAAAGCGGAGATTTCATTTATGATGGAAAAAGAAACTAGTATTCAGGGAAGGGTCATTCGGGAATTGCTGTCGCATCTGACGAATGATCTGATGATCGGGAAGAAGATCAAATCCGGGGAACTGCGGAAACGTTTGCAGGAACCACCATGGAAGGTGCCATCCTGTTTTACAATGACACATATTGATATGCCGGGATTTTCCATGAAATTTCTGGCATCAAAAGAGAATCCAAATACGGATAAGGTAATCCTCCAGCTTCATGGAGGCGGTTATATTGGTGCAGTGCGCAATGCATATTATGTGTTTGCGGGTCTATATAATGAAGTGAGTCATGGATTAAGTGTTCTGACTCCGGATTACCGGGTCGCTCCGGAACATCCTTTTCCGGCTGCGCTCGAGGATGCACTGGCATCGTACCGCTGGCTTTTGGATCAGGGATATTTTGGAGATGATATCATTCTGGCAGGAGATTCCGCGGGCGGAGGACTTGCCATGGCATTATGTATGTATTTAAAAGAACATCATATGCCGATGCCGTGCGGGATTGTTGCCATGTCTCCATGGACAGATCTGACGGCAAGTGGAGAATCCTATGATACCAACTTTGAGAAAGATCCGCTGTTTGGAAATACAAGGGACAGCATGATCTACAACAATTATTATGTCGGAGATGCCGATCCGATGGACCCTTATGTGTCACCGCTGTTTGGAGACTTCAGACAGTTTCCACCGATGCTGATACAGGCCGGATCGATCGAGATGCTTCTGAGCGACTCTGTCGAAGTTGCGGCAAAGGCGAGGCAGCAGGGCATAAAGGTCCGGCTGAGCATATATGAAGGTATGTTTCATGTTTTTCAGATGGCATATCTGAATATACCGGAATCCAAAAAAGCATGGGCAGAGGTAGGAAAATTTATTGAGATATTGATGAAAGAGGAAGGTTAAACTGGGGAAATATAAATGTCACCTTTAATGGAGAAGCTTGCAGGTATGGGGTGTGATATGAATGCGGCATGGAACCGGTTTTTGCATGATGCGGATTTTTTTGAGCAGTGCTTTCGAAAACTGCTGGATGATCCGGTATTTGAAGCGTTGGGGAGCGCAATACAGGAACATGACAAAGAGGCAGGATTTGAATATTCCCATATGTTAAAAGGCATTATTGCCACAGTAGGACTGACACCGATGTATCAGGAGATCGAGGCAATTGTAGAACCACTTCGTGCAGGACAGGAAGCAGGTGTACAGGAAGCTTACGGAAGGCTTATGAGCAAACGGGAGCAGTTTTTGAAATTACTGGAAGAAGAGAGGTAAATGAAATGAAAAAATATGAACAGCAGAGATTTACTGGTGAACGCGCTTTATTCATGAGCAGAGACCTGGAACTGGATTTCTGTACATTTGCAGATGGAGAATCACCGTTAAAAGAAAGCCGGAATTTAAAAATTACAAACAGTCTGTTCCAGTGGAAATATCCGCTCTGGTATTGTGATCATGTTGAGGTGGAGGATTCCACGATGTTTGAGATGGCAAGAGCAGGAATCTGGTATACCAATCACATTTCCATGAAAAATATTACTTATGAAGCACCAAAAGGTTTCCGCCGTTGTGATGATGTTGTGCTGGACAATGTTTCCATGGTCAACGCACAGGAGACACTTTGGAACTGCCGCAATATCAAAATGAAAAATATTACTGCAAAAGGTGATTATTTTGCAATGAATTGTGAAAACATGGACATTGATGGATTTACACTGGTTGGCAACTATTCCTTTGATGGCTGCAGAAACCTTACGATCCGCAATGCAAAAATGCTTTCTAAGGACGCATTCTGGAATTGTGAGAATGTGACGGTATACGATTCCTTCATTTCCGGTGAGTATTTTGGATGGAATGCAAAGAATGTAACACTGGTCAACTGTACCGTGGAAAGTCTTCAGGGAATGTGTTACATGGATAATATTGTTATGAAAAACTGCAGGCTGATGAATACGGATCTGTCTTTTGAGTATTCTACCGTGGATGCGGAGATTAAAAGCAATATCGTGAGTGTGAAAAATCCAGTCTCCGGATCAATCAAAGCAGAACATATTGATGAAATTATTTTTGACGATGATCAGATCGACAAAACCAAAACTGAGATTATAACAGAACAATAAAAGGAGTGCACATGGCATACGATTTTGACAGGGTACATGACAGAAGACATAGTAATTCTTATAAATGGGATATTCCTGAGAACGAACTTCCGATGTGGGTGGCAGATATGGATTTTCAGACAGCACCTGCTGTCATCGAGGCGCTGAGGACCCGTGTGGAGGTTGGAAGTTTTGGCTATAATATTGTTCCGGATGAATGGTATAAAGCCATTCAGGGATGGTGGAAAAGAAGACATCATCTTGAAATCAGGAAGGAATGGCTGACATTTTGTACAGGTGTGGTACCAGCAATTACCTGTGCAGTGAAACGCATGACCAATCATGGAGATCAGGTTCTGGTGCAGACGCCGGTCTATGATATTTTCTTTCATTCGATTGAAAATACCGGAAGACATGTACTGGAAAGTCCGCTTGTCTATGAAGAGGGACAGTATCACGTGGATTATGCGGATCTTGAGGAGAAACTCAGTCAACCGCTTACAACGATGATGATTCTCTGTAATCCACATAACCCGGTTGGAAAAATATGGTCTAGGGAGGAACTGGCAAAGATCGGTGAGCTTTGCCGGAAATACCATGTTATGGTTTTCTCAGATGAGATCCACTGTGATCTCTGCGATCCGGGACAGGAATATGTGCCGTTTGCTTCGGTATCGGATACATGCGCAGATATCAGTATTACAGCAATATCAGCATCGAAGGCATTCAATATCGCAGGTCTGCAGACCGCAGCTGTATTTACTCCGAACGAGGGACTTCGCAATAAGATCGTACGTGGATTGAATACGGATGAGATTGCAGAGCCGAATTCTTTTGCAATCCAGGCAATCATTGCTGCATTCTGCGAAGGAGAGGAATGGCTGAATGAACTGAATGCATATATTTATCGCAATAAACAGATTGTGCGTGAGTTTATCAGTCAAAACCTCCCTCAGATCCGTGTCATAGATTCGCAGGCAACCTATCTGTTATGGATTGACTGCAGTGCGATCACCGGTCAGACAGATGAACTTTGTGAGTATCTGCGGAAGGAAGCTGGATTATATCTTTCCGCAGGAAGCCATTATCGTGGAAACGGTGCAGCGTTTGTGCGTATGAATACAGCCTGCCCGAAAAGCCAGATCGAAGAAGGCCTTCGAAGACTGGAAAAAGGCATCCGGTCATTTTCAGCTTAGAGATGGCGTAGTGGGGAAACTGTCACGCAGACAGAGCGTTCCCCAGCCAAGCTCCCGGTTGGGGTAACCGGCTTCTGCACTGATACGTTTTGCACCACGCAGAAGATATGCTTTTATTTTTTCTCCATACAGAAAGGGATCATTTTTATTTACAATTCCATATTGCATCAGAAGTGCGGCACTTCCGGTCACAAAAGGCGTGGCCATGGAAGTGCCGCTTTGCGTCTGGTAGCCTCCGCCCGGTGCACAGGAGGTGATATCAACACCGGGAGCAGCAAGATCGGGCTTGATCTGTTCGGTCTCCCAGGTGTAACCGCGTCCGGAAAAAGCTGCAAGTGTGTGAAAACTGGAATCATAGGCTGCCACAGAGATCACTTTTGCGGCAGTAGATGGTATGGTGAGGGTGTTTTCCGGAGTACTGTTTAAAAAGCGTGTTGTCCGGTTCCGGACAGATACCGATGGCATCCACATGTCCCAGATGCCGGAGACGATATCCTGTGCAGTCAGCGTGACTGTCCAGATGCCGGAAGGAAGATAACTGTCCACTGTAAGAAAATCAAAGTAGATTTCCTGATAACGGCTGTATGGAGCAGGTTCCCCATAGAAAACGAGCAGATCACAACTTCCAATCCGGTATCTGCCCGTGCCTGGGACTGGGTCAATGGCAATGGAACGCATACCAGATGGATCTGTGATCTGAATAGTAAACCGGTCGGAATAATTTTTCCACAGCTGCAGACTGAAAGAAGTTTCATAGTCACTGAGCACAAATTCCACACGCTGGATGGGCCCGTTATATCCCGGAGAACCAGGGGAGGAAGGAACGGGCTGGACGCTAGTAAGGATTCCGCCTGTATGACCGGCAGAGTTTCCTTCATTTCCGGTTCCAACGCAGATGGATACTCTGCCGATTCCTGTGATATCATTTAAAAAGGTTTCGAGAAGTGATGTGCCGGAATGGGAACCGTAGTTGTTGCCAAAACTCAGATTAAGTGCAAGCGGTTTTTGCATGGATTCTGCAAAACGAACACAGTAATCAACAGCCTCCATAAGTTCGACAGTACTTGAAAAACCACCTGGATCAGACACACCGAGTTTTACAATGACAAGATCCGATTCGTAAGCAACACCACGGTAAACACCATCGGAGGCACGGCCGTTTCCAGCAGCAATTCCAGCAACATGAGTTCCGTGTCCGGACAGATCACGGCTTGGGCAGACAGCCAGACGTCCGGCCTCTGTTTCAGACATAAGTGCCTGGTTTATGGTCTGTGAGGAATAAAAGCTTCCCTGCCGGTATATCTCATCAGAAGTATCTGCGGTGGAAGCAATCGTCTGATCCCAGAGAGAAAGAATGCGTGTGGTTCCATCCGGATTTCGAAAATCCGGATGCGCATAGTCGATTCCGGAATCAATAACACCGACCAGTATATCTTTGCCGCTTAGACCGCTTTGAAGTCCGGGAATGCCGGAGACTGGACTGCGGGATGGGGAAGATTCCTGGACGGAAGTGATACAGGAAGCCTGCCTGGCAGCAAAAGCCGAAAAAAAGAGACGTTTCGGTTTTTCCATAAAAGTAATATAGGGGGTGTTGGACACGGGATCGATCTGATTCTCCGGAATTTGAAGGATTGCGTATTGATTGGAAAGGATCGCAATCTGAACATCCGGAAACTGCTGATTCAGATCCAGAAGGCGGCCACTGTATTTTACAATGACTTTCCAGCTGTTTTGAGCTGGAAGGTAACCGGTTTCAAGATTGACGGATCTGGAACGTTCTGACGGAGTAACTTCGAGTGCCAGATTCAGAATATTTTCAATTTTTTGATTTTGGATGGACATAGATTCCCACAGAGAAAATTTTTCATACTAATATATGAGTCGGAATATATTGTTATGAATCTGACTACATAGCTAAAATATGTAACAAATATATTGGATTGTATAGATTTTAGTACATGAATGTGCTAAAATTTATATGTATCGGGGTTACAGTTTTTTATTGTTTGCCAGGAACTGGAAGAGAGTATCTGTGTTTCGGGCTGACACAGAATCAGAGAAGGAAAGGATGGGGTGTGGTATGGTGAAGAATGTCAGGATGGGTGTTTTTTCCCAGGAGCAGAAAGCAGAACCGGCAACTACAGAAGATGTTGCCGTAGCACAGGACCTGTTAGATACGCTTCGGGCAAATGAGAACTACTGCATGGGAATGTCTGCGAACATGATCGGCGTGAACAAAAGAATCATAGCGATTAATGCAGGAATTGTAGATATGCCGATGCTGAATCCACGGATCTTAAATAAGGCGACACCATATGAGGTGCGTAAGATCCACAGATCCGAGGAAGACAGGACAATCACCAGATATGATGTGATTGAAGTGGAATATGAGGATATGGACTTCAATAAAAAGAAACAGACTTTTACGGGATGGCTGGCACATCTGATCCAGAATGAGATCGACAGATGTGAAGGGGAACCAGTCGGATAAGGAAGATATAACATTGAACAAACAAATAAAAAACAGACACGATATCAGAAAGCTGCTGGAGGATACCATCCTGCAGCTGGAACGTAATACAAGATTTTTGGAGACGAAGCAGTATCTGCAGCATGGAAAAATGTCAGTATACGAGCATTGCATCCGTGTGGCAGAGAAAAGCTGTGATATTGCATGGAAAATGAGGCTGGACGTGGATTATACGATTTTGATCCGTGGAGCGTTGCTGCATGATTATTTTCTTTATGACTGGCATAAGAAAGATTCATCGCACAGGCTCCACGGATTTTTTCATCCTGGAAAGGCATATGAGAATGCAAAAAGAGATGTGGAACTGACAGAGATTGAGGAAGATATGATAAAACATCATATGTTTCCGCTTACTGTGATCCCACCGAAGAGTAAAGAGGCATGGATCGTGTGTATTGCGGATAAAATATGTGCGTCAGAGGAGACTTTAAAAAGAAAATAGCACATTAAGAAAACATTAAGAATCTCCATCCGTATTTCTCAATTTTTATTTGTTATAGTAATATCAGGCCTGGCATGTGCAAAGCTCAGTGCATGTAGGAGTGGACAATTGTGAATAACAGGGAGGATAAGAATGAGCAGGAAAAAAATAGGAGTGATCGTGGCAGCCGGAGTGATTGCAGTGGCAGCTGTAATCGGGGGGATCTGGTATTTTGGAAAAGGAAATTCCGGCAGCGGCAAATCTGCAGACAAAGTATTTGTGCAGAAAGTATCGGAAATTGATAAGTGGAATACCGGAGTGAACAGCAGCTACTCCGGAATTGTGGAATCCCAGGAGACATGGGATGTCAACAAGGACACAGAACGTCAGGTGAAAGAAGTGATGGTGGCAGTCGGAGATACGGTAGATGTCGGAACACCGTTGTTTACGTATGATACGAAAGAGGCGGAGAACCAGATTGCCCAGACAAAACTGGAGATTGAGAGTATCAGCAATGATATTTCCAATTACAATTCGCAGATCGATGAACTTCAAAAAGAGAAGAAGAATGCACCGGAAGATCAGCAGTTTGAATATACGACACAGATTCAGACCCTGCAGACAAATATCAAGCAGTCTGAGTATGACCAGAAGAGTAAACAGGCAGACATCGATAAGTATCAGCAGACGATCGACAATGCGGTTGTGACAAGTAAGATCGCCGGAGTTATCAAATCCATCAATGAGGATGGAACAGATGCATCTGGTAATACAACGGCTTTTATGACAGTTCTTGCAACAGGGGATTATCGCATAAAAGGCAAAATTGATGAGCAGAATGTATCATATCTGACTGTGGGACAGGAGGTGATCGTGCGTTCAAGAGTGGACGAAAATGTGACATGGAAAGGAACAATTACTGCGATCGATACCGAGACAACAGCAGATAATAATTCCAATGGATCGGTAAGCTATATGAATGGTTCAGACAGCAGCTCGGAGGGGGCTACGAAGTATCCTTTTTATGTAACATTGGATTCAACAGACGGGCTGATCCTCGGACAGCATGTATTCATTGAGCCGGATTATGGACAGACCGAAGTGAAAGAGGGAATCTGGCTCGATGAAAGCTACATTGTGCAGGATGACGGTGATCCATATGTATGGGCTGCAAATGACAGAAATAAGCTGGAAAAACGTAAGGTAGAACTCGGTGAATACGATGATACTCTATTTAAGTATGAGATCGTATCCGGTCTTACGGAAGAAGATTATATCACCTGGCCGATGACCGGACTTTATGAAGGAGTAACAACCGTAACGGATGAGAATGAAGTTGATTATTCTTCCCCGCTTTATAATATGGAGAGTACAGATACCATGGATGAGGATGAATTCATGGAAGGCGGAATGAGCGATACGGAACAGACAGCAGATCCGGAGGTGGCCGAATGATTCTTAATCTGAACCATATATATAAGGACTACAATCAGGACAAACTGGTTGTTCCGGTCCTAAAGGACGTTGGACTTCAGGTCGAAGAAGGAGAATATGTTGCGATCATGGGACCCTCTGGCTCCGGAAAGACAACACTTATGAATATTATCGGATGCCTGGACAGACCGACGTCAGGAACCTATGAATTAAATGATGCAGATGTTCTTAAGTTAAAAGATAAGGAATTGTCTAAAGTTCGTCTGAACAGTATTGGATTTGTGTTTCAGAATTTCCAGCTTATGCCGAGGGAAAGTGCATTGGATAATGTCTGCCTTCCACTTATTTATGCGGGGATCAAGAAAAAAGAACGGCGTGAAATGGCGATGAATGCACTGGAACGTGTGGGACTGGCAGATCGTGCAACATTTAAGACACAGTTATCCGGCGGACAGAAGCAGAGAGTGGCAATCGCAAGAGCAATGGTCAACAATCCGAAGATTCTGCTTGCAGATGAGCCTACCGGTGCATTGGATTCCAAGTCCGGCCATGCGATTATGGAGCTTTTTCAGAAATTGAATGAAGAAGGAGTCACGATCGTAATGATCACGCATGATATCAATGTTGCACGTCAGGCAAAACGTATCCTTCATATTATCGACGGAGAAATATCAGAGAATGGCAAGGTGCAGGAGAAGGAGGAAGACGCATGAAAAAACGAATCATAACGATTGTCCTTGTCTGCATTCTTGCAGGTGGAGCAGTGACAGGTGCCGTTTTTGGGATCAAACACTATCAGAAAAATAAACTGGTTGCAGATGTCATGAGTGTATCATCCTTGAACTGGGGTTACTGGGGAGATTCCATGGAGCTGTCTCTTATACACATCTCCGAGCCCACGAGACCGTACT
>ERZ1026776.1839-NODE-1839-length-11270-cov-22.234062_pt1 | contig 11270 bp, 8 predicted proteins | sample MGYA00380125_ERZ1026776 | MGnify/ENA primary metagenome ERZ1026776 (study PRJEB33269, sample SAMEA4719761) | human gut metagenome | biome: human-associated habitat; feature: organic feature; material: feces | place: Cameroon | collected 2013-10 ... | reverse complement strand
CAGGCAAAGTGCCCTAACAATGTGAAATTGTAGCATATGTTCACACAAATTGCAAGATATTTTTTATTATTTTAGTGTAAAAGTTCAGCCATGGGATGACAAAAGCAACGATTGGGTGCTCGCGCTCAAAGCGTGTTAACGCGACTTTGCGAATGACGCAGGCTGAACTGCTTCAATATAGTACAGATAAAAAGGATACTGCGCCAGCTGCATCTGCCCGTAATCAGTCACCTGATATCCATCCTGCTGTAATCCGGCAACAGCCTCATCGCTCATGGCATCCGGTGTAAAGTACCAGAATCTGTCGGATTCCGCCTGGTCGTAATCGCCGTTTACGATCTCATTATCGGGATAATAGTAATACAGTACCGTCCATCCCAGATGTTTCACGCCATTGGTGACCATCTGCACATCCTCTTCAGGTGTACCGATCAGATCCAGGGTCTTGTCGGTCTCTACCTTCTGCTGTTCATAACTGTCATAGCATTCCCGGTAATTCTGTATTCCCATGCCAAACATTACAAGCAGTAACAGCACAAACAGCACTCGGGCTGACAGCTCCAATCCCTTCCAGGACCGGTTCTCCAGCTCCGTCACCTGTTCCAGCAGACGGCTGCTACCGATGACCAGCATCATGATCGCCACTGCACTTAACGGATACAGATATCGCTGTGCCAGCATTGGTGCCATTACAACACTCAGCAGATACGCAAATGCCAGCGTACCCAGGATCGTGCATGCACCGACGACCATAGCGTAGGTCTTATCAGACCATCTTTTCACTGACGGCTTCTGCAGGCGAACACCCTCCTCTCCCATGGAAAACAGGGACGAATCAGCCACCAATGTCACTATGAACAACACTAACAGCAGCGGAAATACGATCGCATTCATTCTTCTGCCGCCCATGACGATCTCCAGGCTCTTATCCAGCCCCAGGATCTCCGTCATCCACCAGCTTCCGCTGACGGTCCGAAGCCCCGCATACAGGAAATACAGCCAGGGCGCATAACCGATGAAAAAGGCAACGATCGCCAGCACACCCTTTTTCCAGGTCTTGCCGCGGTATTTGATCCACACTGCCACTCCAGTGAAAAACATCATAATTCCCACCGCTACCAGTGCATAATAGTGGGAATATGCCGCAGCCAGCGCCCACAGCACCATTCCCGCCCAGGTCTTCCTGCTGCCGCCGGCAATGACTCTGTAAGAGCAGTAGAAACAGCCCATGACGCACAAAAATGCGAGCGCATACATACGCACTTCCAGATTATATTCCAGGCACGCCTGTCCCAGACCGGAAATCATCACAAAAAATGCAACGGGCAACATACCGAAATGCTTCCGCACCACGGTCAGCGCCAGCACCAGTCCGATGACAAAAGGTACCAGGGATGCCAGATGGAATACCGGTACACTGAATCCGAACAGCGTTCCGAACAGTTTCAGCCAGTAATAGTACAGCGGCGGATGATTGTCCCAGTAATACATTACCTGAAGGATACCACCGACGCTCTTATGTGCAGTATTCGCAGAAAAAGCTTCGTCGCCCCACAACACGCGGTCAGACATCATGCTGAAATTCAGGTACACCATAAAGGCTGTGGCTGCCAGCATCACTGCCGGAGCTATGTATCTGCAGACGGTCTTCCATGCTTTGCTGTCCGCGATTTTCCCGAACGCCTTCCGGATCTTCTCATGTTTGCCGGCTTTCGCCTCTTCCACAAACAGTTCACAGATGGTATATGCCAGCATAATGCAGATCTCCAGGATCAGCACTTTGACTGCATATTCTCTGGATTCGATGAGTTTTCTCCAGATCGTATTGTCATCATTGCCGGTCAGAGAAAGCAGCACCCAGGGTCCAAAAAACATGATCATCAGGCACGATGCATAACGAAGAATATACTCTCCTTTACTGCCGGTTACTGCCTTCGCGGTGCTTCCATTATTTTTCAAAGCATATTGCCGCCAGATCCCTATGGATACCAGCGGCAACAGCAGGGTTATGATGATGGTAAACATCTGAAATCCTCTCTGTCTTTGGTAAATTATATCTTTTTCTACACGTTATTCCTGCACAAATTTCAGGATTGTTGCGGAAGTCTGGGGCATCTCGATCAGGATCTTGCCTGCCTTGATCTCATACTCCGCGCCCTCCATACAATATCCGTCATCTCTGGACTGCAGGATCACTTTCATCTTGCCCGTCTTAGTGGCTCCGATCTCCCATACATGGATCTCCTTGGTGATCGGATGATAATTATTGTTAATCAGGATCGCACACTGTCCTTTGCGGTTAAAACGACCATAAGAGATGAAATTATAATCGTTCTCCAGCATTTTCAGGGAACCGGTACGCAGTTCCTCGTTCTCACGGCGCAGGCGGATAATATCCTTGTGAAACGCCAGCAGCACCTGATCCTCATGTCCCCAGGGATAGGTTCTCCGGTTGTCGGGATCCGTGAATCCGCAGACGCCCGCTTCATCTCCGTAGTAGATTGTCGGCGCGCCCGTCCAGGTCATCTGGATCACAACGCCCTCCCGGAACACTGCCTTATTAATGCCCTGCTCTGCTGCCTGGGGGCCTAAAGTATTGGTACGTCCCACCTTATGGTTCGTTCTCGTCAGGAAACGGGAATGATCATGGTTGGACAGTTCATTCATAGCCACCTGCCAGCTGGGCATGGAAAAACTGGAGGTATGATGTCGCATGGCTCCCCAGAAGCTCTCTGCGTTGCCGAGCAGATCCTCTCTGTAGTCATCGCTGTGCTTCTCCATACCGGTGAGGAACCAGGTCACGGGCTCCATGAACGCATCGTAGTTCATAACGGTATCCCATTCGTTGCCCTGCAGCCAGTCTCTGGTATTGCCGTAATGCTCTGCCAGAATAATGGCTTCCGGGTTGGCTTCCTTTACCGCTTTCCGGAACTCCTGCCAGAAATGATGGTTGAACTCCTGGCTGTGACCCAGATCCGCAGCCACATCCAGTCTCCAGCCATCCACATTATAGGGCGGAGATACCCATTTTTTCGCCACATGAAGGACATAGTCCATCAGTTCCTGCGATCCCTCGTAATTCAGCTTCGGCAGGGTATCATGTCCCCACCAGCCGTCATAGGAATTGTTATAGGGCCATGCCGCCTGATTATGGAAATCAAAATAATTCCGGTAAGGGCTGTCTGCGCTGACATAAGCACCCTTGTCATAGCCTTCCGCATTCTCGTAGATACGTTCTCTGTCCATCCATTTGTTAAAGGATCCACAGTGGTTGAACACGCCGTCCAATATGACTCTCATGCCTCTGCGGTGTGCCTCGGCCACTACCTGGGCAAACAACTCGTTGCTCGCCTCTAAGTTCGCCTTATTGGTCACACGGTCGATATAGCGGGAGGCAAACCGGTTCTCCCGCTGTCCGTTTGGAAGCAGATCACCCTCGTCGCTGACGATCTTACCCAGATGGGGATCAATATAATCATAGTCCTGAATATCGTATTTATGGTTGGATGGGGATACGAACAGAGGGTTAAAATAAATCACCTCAACGCCCAGCTCCTGCAGGTAGTCCATCTTGTCCAACACGCCCTGCAGATCTCCGCCATAGAACTCACGGACATCCATCTGCGCGGGATATCGTCCCCAGTCCTCTACACGGTGCACCGGCTCCCCGATATAGCAGTATTCATTGGTCAGCACATCGTTGGAAGGATCGCCGTTGCAGAAACGATCCGTATAGATCTGGTACATTACCGCACCCTTTGCCCAGTCGGGGGTATGGAAGCCCGGAATAATAATGAAATCATAATATTCGTTAACCTCCTGCACCAGGCCTCTCATATCGAAGATACCTGTGATCCTGCCGGTCTGTACCTCAAAATAGTACGATACCTTTTGGTCATCCAGACGCATTACATAAGCATAATAATCAAAATCATTATCGCTCTCCACACGTACCATAAGATGCTTCTGTCCCCCGCTTACGAGGAATATTCTGTCCACGTTGTTCCTGGCGGTACGGAAACGGATCGTCACCTCGGAATATGGTTCAGGCTCTTCCGGGATCACATATTCCGCACTTGTATCCGTAAAAAGAGCTCTCCTGTTAAATACGGGTCTCATGGCAGCAATATACTGCTGATTATATTCTGTTCGACGTAATAGCTCCAGATCCATAGTATCTATCCTTTCTGAGACTAATGTCTTACTATCTATATTATGCTCCTGCTATTCTTACCTGTGCAGCACACACATATGTAATTATACCCTTTTTCTATGCTTATGACAACTGTGCACCTTATTTCTTAACAGTAAAAAGGACAGTCTTGGGAGGACTGTCCTTTTTAGAGAAGGTATTTCTTTCTTATGGGGTATAGCAAAAAACTATATAATGTATTGGGGGGGTTACGAGTATTATAATAGCATGCACTACTATTTTTGACTATTCTCAAAATTCACAAATATTACAAAAGTGTATATTTGTTTTTGTTAATTTTTCACAAAAACGGTTTGTACAATACTACTAAATCTACGAAACACCCTCGAAAACCTTTTCCTATACGAAAAGTGCTTCAAACTCTTCTCTGTTGATCTTTTCCTTTTCTAACAGAAGCTCAGCACAACTGTGAAGTACATTCTCGTGCTGCATAATAATGTCTTTTGCCTTGGTATAGCAGTCATCTATGATCCGCTTGACTTCCTTATCGATCTCACCGGAAATCTCCTCACTGTGAGCCTTGGCATGTGCCAGATCCTTACCGATGAAGACTTCATCATCGTCATCGTCATAGCAGATGACACCGATATTATCAGACATTCCGTAACGGGTTACCATACGGCGGGCTGTCTTGGTGGCTTTCTTAATGTCACTGGATGCGCCGGTGGTAATATCTCCGAAGATGATCTCCTCTGCGATACGTCCACCCAAAGATACCATGATATCCTGGAGCATACGGCTCTTGGTGGCAAACATCTCATCCTTTTCCGGCAGAGGCATGGTGTAACCGGCTGCCCCTACGCCGGTAGGAATAATGGATACGGTGTAGACAGGTCCCACATCCGGCAGCACATGGAACAGGATCGCATGACCTGCTTCATGATATGCCGTAATCTTCTTCTCCTTATCGGAAATAATGCGGCTCTTCTTCTCCGCACCGATTCCTACTTTGACAAACGCCCTCTTAACATCTTTATTTGCGATAAAGGAGCGATTCTCCTTCGCTGCGATGATCGCTGCTTCGTTCAACAAATTCTCCAGATCCGCTCCGGTAAATCCTGCAGTAGTCTGTGCGAGCTGTTGTAGATTTACATCATCTCCCAGGGGCTTATTCTTCGCATGTACCTTCAATATTTCTTCTCTGCCGCCCACATCCGGAGTCCCTACCGCTACCTTACGGTCAAATCGTCCGGGACGTAAGATCGCGGGATCGAGAATATCCACACGGTTCGTAGCTGCCATGACAATAATGCCTTCGTTGACACCGAAACCATCCATCTCTACCAGTAACTGGTTCAGAGTCTGCTCTCTCTCATCGTGTCCGCCGCCCATACCGGTACCACGGCGTCTTGCCACGGCATCGATCTCATCGATGAACACGATACAGGGTGCATTGTGCTTCGCCTCTTCAAACAGATCACGCACACGGGATGCACCGACACCGACGAACATTTCCACGAAATCAGAACCTGAGATGCTGAAAAAAGGTACTCCGGCTTCTCCTGCCACGGCTTTCGCCAGCAGTGTCTTACCGGTTCCGGGAGGTCCCTCCAGCAGAACACCCTTGGGTATTCTCGCACCGACGCCGGTGTATTTTCCGGGTTCTTTCAGGAAATCAACGATTTCCTCCAGCTCCTCTTTTTCCTCCTTCAGACCGGCTACCTGTGCAAAGGTGACGCTCTTGTCACCCATGGACATTTTGGCCCGGCTCTTGCCAAAGTTCATCATTTTACCGTTACCGCCACCGGCCTGCTGGGCATTCATCATCATGAAAAGGAATACACCCACAGCCAGTACTACCAGCATCGGCAGCATATAAGTAAGGAACCAGTTCTCTCTCTCAATGTCATTCACTACGGGGTCAAATCCGTACTCGCGGACCAGTGTCTCCAGCTCGGTGATATCCGTAGCATACAGCTTATGATTCAGTCCGTTCTTCATCTGGATCTCCAGATAGCCGGTAGGGGCTTCTCCGTTAGGCTGTATTGCGATCTCAGATACATTTCCGGCATCCAGATCCGCGATGAATTCTGCTCTGGTGTATTCTTCTTCCCGGTTGCTCAACAGGTTAAGTCCTACGATCACCATGACCAGAAGTATGATAAATATAAAATATGAGTTAATTGTTCTGCCGTTTTGTTTCAACTTCACGGGCCTCCTGCATCTTCGTATTGCTTAATCGAATTCTACCACACCGATGTAAGGCAGATTACGATATCTCTGATCATAATCCAGACCGTAGCCCACTACAAATTCATCGGGAATATTAAATCCGGTATAATCTACATGAACATCGATGACTCTTCTCTCCGGCTTATCCAACAGAGTGCACAGACGTAAAGAAGCCGGTCCTCTGTCACGAAGCATCTCTAACAGATAGCTTAAGGTTCTTCCGCTGTCTACGATATCCTCTACTACGATAACTTCCTTATCCTTCAGGGATTCATCCAGGTCTTTTACGATCTTTACAACACCGCTGGACTTGGTGTCGCTGCCATAGCTGGATACAGACATAAAATCCAGAGATACAGGAACCGTGATACGCTTTGCCAGCTCACACATAAAGAAGCTGCCACCCTTCAGTACACATACAAGGTGTACCTGCTTACCTGCATAGTCCTTACTGATCTGTTCTCCGATCTCCTGAATTCTCTTATCTACTTCCTCTTCTGTCAACAGTACTCTGATATGTTCTGCCATTTTCTTTTGTCTCTTCGCTCTTAGGCGAACTCCTTTCTTATTAATTGTACCTTTAAAATACGTTTTGTATTCTCCGTTACTTTATAATATTCGCTGATGCGATATCCCATGACCCACAGCACGTGATCATCTTCTGCCAGAATCGGCAGTCTGTCACGCTCCTCGCGAGGAATTTTCTGATCGACAAAATAGCTTTTTAATGATTTACGGATCATTCCGCCTCTACCGTCTGCAATGGTCAGATAGTCCCCTGTCTGCCGTGTTCGTATCATCGGACATTTTTTTATTTTATCATAATCAAACCATTTCGTATACTGATTTGTGGGAACTTCTTGGTTTTTTTCAAGTCCATGGGACACTTCCCATACGGAATATTCCAGAGTTCCCAGCGCGCACTCCACTGTTTTCTCCTGTCCTGGAGCCATATCCTTATCCCGCTGCTGCCAGAGCGGCGTTGCAACAGCATTCTGCATGCCGCTGTCCGGTTCTTTCGTTGTCTGACTCGTCTGTATCGTCAGGATGACCTGTTCATATTGCCGCCTGCCGCGGATTCCGAAGGGAAGGCAGATCGTCCGGTTTCCTTCCTGCGTAAACAATGTCAGAAGTTCCGCAATATGCTGATAGGTGATGTCTTTCTGCCCGGGGGAAAGTCTTTTTACCTCTTCATACAACAGTCTTTTACGGATCACCGGATGCAGCGTCAGAAAAGGTTCCACCGCGATATACACCTCTTGTGCCCGACTGCTCACATCCGGCTGCAGCGCACTGCCCGGAGCCTTTATGCTCCGTATGCATCTGTTCACCGCCTCCGCCGTCTGAAGCTCCAGATAATCCTCCGTCTCCGCCAGCAGCTCCGCTGTCTGGTTCATGTGCGCCACACAGCCCCGCGCAATATTTTGCTCCGCATAGGGTAAAATATGATGCCGGATCCGGTTCCTGGTGTAATCGTCCTCATCGTTGGTAGCATCCTTACAGTAGAAAATTCCCTGTTGTGTTAAAAAGGCCTCGATCTCCCATCTCTCCAGGCACAGGATCGGCCGTATGATATTATCCCGCACCGGTAGTATGCTCGCCAGTCCCCGGATCCCGCTGCCCCGGAAAAGATGAAACAGCTGGGTCTCGCTGCGGTCGTTGCTGTTGTGCGCCACAGCGATCTTCGTGGCTCCCCAGTCCTGCGCCGCCTGTTCAAAGGCTTCATACCTCGTTCTGCGTCCGGCTTCCTCCTCGGAGATTTTCTCCCGTCCGGCTCTGTCCCGTACATCCGCCCGGGTCAGGAAATAGGGGATTTTCCTTTCCTCGCAGAGCTTCTCCACATACCTGGCATCCTCTCCTGCCTCGGCACGGATCCCGTGATTCACATGTACCACAGCAATATCGGTAGGGCATATTTTCTGCCATTCCAGCAACAAAAATAAGAGGCAAACCGAGTCTGCCCCTCCGGAGACGCCTGCCACCACACGGTCGTGCGCCTGCAGCATACGGTGTTCTCTGATATATGCAAATACTTTTTCTCGCGTATCCATCCATGTATTCATGTTTTTACTCTATCCTAATTATGCCGAAAAATCAAGGCAGCAATCACGCATTCTCCCACAAGCACAGCACAAACACTGTCATATCATCCCGGATCCTGCCTCCGCAGCTGCATATGGCATAAGATAGTATCTTCTCGGCGATCTCCTGGGGATTCTGTTCTTCCAGCATGTCGATCATATTCCGCATACGCTCCTCACAGTCATCTTCCAGTGCATCCAGCACGCCGTCCGTCATCATGACTAACATTTCTCCCGGTTTCAACGTCCGCACGTTCCGCTCAGCCTGTGCCTTCTGAAATATGCCAAGAGGCAGACTGTCTCCGCCGATGTATTCCGTACCACTGCTTCCTTTGATAAAAGTAGCCACTCCGCCCACCTTACAGATCTCACATTCTCCGGTATACAGATCCAGACTGCAGATATCCACAGTGGGATGATCCCCCTCTTCATTTTGGGCATACAATGCGGAATTCAGCATATTTACAGAAGCTTCCGTATCGAATCCGGCTTCCAGCATTTTCTCCATGAGATCCAATACCCTGCCACTCCCCCGGCCGGCATCCTCCCCGGCGCCGGTACCGTCCGACAATAACAGTATCAGCCTGCCCTTCTCCGACTCTAGCATCGTATACTGATCGCCTGAGATTTTCTCTCCCTCTTTCAGTGCCCGGCTCACACCGGTGAGAGCTACATATCCCGGTTCCTCTGTGAACAGGAAGCAATGGGGCTCCTTTTCGATCAGATAAGGACTCCCCGGCGATGGCTGCAGCCGCTTCCCCAACAGTACTGTCAGCATATCCGCCGCCTGCGAAGCTTTGCATCCGGTTCGTTCCGTGGAAAGTGTCATACTGATGCCTTCCGGTATGCTCTTTTTCCGGACATAACATAATTCCCTTACCTGGATTCCCTCACTACCAAACGCCTGCGTCAGACTTTTTCTTTTTTTCTCTTCTAACGGAAGGTAGACCAATTCCTCTCCGGCGACCCGTTCCATGATCCGGGCCACGGTCTGTAAATGATCTCCCATGATCTGACGGCTCTGCTGAAGCATGTATTTTTCCAGAATACTCTGCCTGTCATCCCCGACAATCCCCACTTCCTCACAAAAACTTTTCCCCAATTCCTCAAAGCTTTCCGCATATCCCAATAATCTCTGCCTGCAGAGCATGGACACCTGTGCACACTGTTCCTGTCTCGGATTTCTCTGTTCCTTTTTCCCTATAACCATGATCCTTCCCCCTTCTGTCTTCACGATTATAGGACGATCGTTTTTTTCTTTTTGTCAAATTTAAGGATCCGGGTACTTCATTTTTTGCGACAAAAAAAGCAGGTCAACTTAAGAAAAAGTCTCCCTGCTTATTTATCCTCCTGAAAAAGGATCTCACCCTCATACACCAGTCCCAGCTTATCCTTGGCTACTTCCTCCACATAAGCCTTGGTCTGTGTGTACTTACGATACTCCTCGATCTGTTCCGTCCTGGTATTCTCCGCTTCGATCTGCGCGTTCAGGCTTGCGATCTGCATATCGTATCCATCAATCTTTTGTTGTAATTCCACACTCCGCACTGCCACGACGACCATGATCATCAATACGACCAGGCTCACTAAGAACATGCTGAACCGGTTCTGGTGTCGTCTCCTGCGGTAGGCAATTCTTCTTTTTGCCATACGCGCATCTCCTTTTATAGAATATTTTAAGCATTTTCCACAGGCTCGTCAACTTCTTTTTTAGCCAACTTTTCACTGCCCGCAATAGCCTGCGGATGGGGTTCAGAATGCTGTTAAGCAGTCCGGATATATATTTTACCAGAAGCGGACTGAAGGCTCTGTGATACAGGTACATCCCCGTCAACGCACCCAGTACGGCGAACCACCGCAGATTCCCATTACTCTCCCGAAACATCAGCAGGAACACTTCCCCTGCGCAATAGATCCAGAACGCGATATCCTCCAGTGACACCATGATACCACTATGGGCAAAGACTCTCCGCAGGATCCGCAGTATATCATATAGAAAAGTGATCTCCACACCCAGGAGAACGGCATGCAGCAGAAAAACATTCTCATTCATCAGCGGAACAGCCTGGTGAGAAGAGATTCCTGTTTTTCTCCGGATGTTGCGGTATCCGAATATACAAAGCTGTCGATCCTGCCGTCGATATCCACTTCCCCTTTATCCAGGGTCAGACGGTTCACATGAAGCTCATTTCCGCGGATCATCAGCATCCCCTGCTCCGTCTCCAGCACGATCTCCCGCAGATCAAAAGAAAGCACATCGTTTACCCCGTTCACCGTGCAGGTCCGACGATTTGTTATCGATATTTTATGCATGCGTCCTGCTGTATTTAAATCTTCCATATGTCCTCCCATCCTTGCCACGCCGTTCCACTGTACGGACTTATATTTCATCTTATGGTACAAAATGGGAATTTATACGTAAATTAAATATAACGGAAAAGTTCTTTTGCTGCTTCTTTTTTCACCGTCTCCTGCACATCCAGGACTTCCACCTTAACCTCTTTATTACCGAAAGAGATGGTGATGATGTCACCCTCTTTTACGTTGGCGGATGCCTTCGCAGGCTTGTCATTGATCAATACTCTGCCGCTGTCACAGGCTTCATTTGCCACGGTACGCCGCTTGATCAGACGGGATACCTTTAAATATTTATCTAATCTCATGCTCCTATCCTCTTAATCCGTTCACAGATACAAAAGAGACCCGAAAGGTTGTCCTCTCGAGTCTCTGAAAATTCAGCTTCTATTAAGCGTTCAGCATATCCTTTAATGCCTTACCAGCCTTGAACTTAGGAGCCTTGGAAG
>ERZ1026776.1836-NODE-1836-length-11280-cov-3.760713_pt1 | contig 11280 bp, 17 predicted proteins | sample MGYA00380125_ERZ1026776 | MGnify/ENA primary metagenome ERZ1026776 (study PRJEB33269, sample SAMEA4719761) | human gut metagenome | biome: human-associated habitat; feature: organic feature; material: feces | place: Cameroon | collected 2013-10 ... | reverse complement strand
TGGGCTCGGAGATGTGTATAAGAGACAGCCACTCCGAAGAAAAGAGAAAAGACAGCAAAGACGAATAGAACGGAGTACGTGACTTTTGAGGTATCGCATGGCGCCGTTAATGGATCCATATTCGGAGTTAATCTCAACAAGGCTACTTCCGTATCAGGGCAGACTTATGGCATGAGGGATGAACTGAAAAAGAACGGATTCAAGTGGGACGGAAAAGGGAAAAAGTGGGTGAAACAGAAATAGGAGTGTGAATGAGAGTGAATCTGCAATTATTTGGCGGCAGGGGGGCAAATGTAAACCTTGCCCAGCAATTACAGAAAGCTCAATCAGAAGGGAAGATGGAAGTAATTGTAAATGGTAAACGATACTATAGGAAATCTAAGCGTGGTAGTTGGTACGCGTAAAAGAGGTGAGTAACTATTGACAGGCGGCCAGAACCTAAAACCTTTTACGAGCAATCAAAGCCGTGAGGAAGCCGTGGAAAATGGAAGAAAAGGCGGAATTAAATCTGGTCAGGTTCGCCGTCAGAAAAAGACGCTTTCCGACCTTGCAAAAATGATAGCAGAAACCCCGGCCCCAGATGCCGCCAGAAGAAAGCTGGAGCAGATAGGCATAGAAGCCGAGGATGCCAGCAATAACGCCGTAATCGTGGCTTCTGTGTACTCTAAGGCTGTAAAAGGAAATATGCAAGCCGTGGAGAAGTGGGAGCAGCTCGTAGCAGAGACCAAGGAAGACACCGGGAAGTATGAGCTGCCCGCCCGGGTGCTTGGTAGGGCGTTCGTGGATATCAACAGGCAGATCCGCCCGAACATGGAATATGTGTTCGAAGGTGGGCGAGGTGGCCTGAAATCCTCTTTCGTGTCACTGAAGATCATTGAGCTGATTAAGAATAACCCACAGATGCACGCTTGCATTACCCGTCAGGTTGGTGCGACGCTGAAAGATTCTGTATACGCTCAGATGAAATGGGCTATCCATGAACTGGAACTGGACGAGGAGTTCAAATGCAAAGTGTCGCCGCTGGAGATTATTTACACCAAAACTGGACAGGTAATCTACTTCCGTGGTCTGGATGATGAAATGAAGCTGAAATCTATCAAGCCGCCCTTCGGGTACATTGGAATCCTCTGGAAAGAGGAGAAAGACCAGATGAAAGGCGATGCACAGGAACGTTCGGTTAATCAGTCCGTGCTCCGTGGCGGTAATGAATCCTATGATTTCTCGTCCTATAACCCGCCGAAAAGCAAAAGCAGCTGGGTACACCGCATTAAGCTGCAGCCTAACCCGAAGCGGATCATCCATCATTCCTGTTACACTGAAGCTCCGCCGGAGTGGTTGGGCCAGAAGTTCATTGATGACGCAGAGCACCTGAAAGAGGTCAACCCAGAAGCCTATGAGCATGAATACCTGGGTGTACCGAACGGAGACGGCGGCAACGTGTTTGAGTATATCGAACTCCGGGAGATTACAGACGAAGAGATAGCCCGGATGGACAAGATATACCAGGGCGTAGACTGGGGCTGGTATCCTGACCCCTATGCATTCATCCGGGTATACTACGATGCAGCCAGAGAGACAGTGTACTTCATCAGCGAGATTCGGGAGAATAAGAAAACGAATAGTTACACAGCGGGACTGATTAAGGGCCGCGGATATGATGACTATGCAATCACGTGCGACAGTGCGGAGCCGAAGTCTGTATCTGACTACCGGGACGAGGGACTACCCGCCAGAGGGGCGGAGAAAGGCCCAGGAAGCGTCGAATACTCCATGAAGTGGCTGCAAGGGAAGAAACTGGTCATGGATCCGCGCCGTACCCCGGAAGCCTGCAAAGAGTTCACAGAGTACGAATACGAGCGGGATAAGGGCGGGAACGTTATCAGCGGATACCCGGACAAGAACAATCACTTCATAGACGCGACACGATACGCAACAGAGCCGATATGGAAGAGAAGGGGAAGTAGCGCATAATGGGACTGATATCAACAATTAGAAGGTGGATAAGCATGTTATTTAAGAGCCAAGCAGAAAAAGACTTCCAGATTACCGCCCCGGACTATGCGGAGATGGACGCAGTAGTGAGCACCTGCGCCAACATATACGCAGGCCGTCCGCCGTGGGTGAATGGGAAAGACGGGGTTAAGACCATCAACTTCGCTAAGTCCCTGTGCTCCGAGACGGCGCGGCTCACTACTCTTGCAATCGGCGTGACCATTGACGGCAGTGTAAGAGCCGAATGGCTCCAGCAGCAGATTGACAAGTCGTATTTCCAAATCCGTCACTGGGTCGAGTATGGATGTGCCTATGGTACGGTATACATCAAGCCCAATGGTCAGACGCTGGACGTATTCACGCCGGGGGACGTACTGCTGGTAGACTATGATAACCTGGGCGTTAAGGGTATCATCTTCAAGGACACCTATACCGATGGCGATAAGTACTATACACGCCTTGAATATCACAGATTCGTGCCTGTGGATAATGAGGGCTATGAGCCATACATTATTACAAATAAGGCTTACGTATCCCGGAAAGAGGACAGCATCGGAAATCCGATACCGCTAGAAAAGACCAGATGGGCCGGCCTGATGGAAGAGACACCGCCCATACTTAAGGGTGACGGTACGAGACTGGACGGCCCTATGTTCGGTATGTTCCGCACGCCGCAGGCCAACAATGTTGACATAAGCGTACCCACGGGCCTTCCGATATTCAGAGAAGCTATTGAGGAACTGAAAGACCTTGACACGGCATACAGCCGGAATGCCGGGGAGATATTTGACAGCGAAAAGATTATCCTTGCAGATGATACCCTGATGATGCCGTCCGGAACGAACCTTAAGAACACAACAGAAGCAACAAGGGAGCAGACGCGGAAAGACATGAAGCTTCCGCACTACGTCAAGAACGTGTTCGGAAACGGTACGGACTACTTCTATCAGGAGATTAACCCGCAGCTCAACACAGATGTTCGGCTGGCGGGAATCAACGCACTGCTGTCCCAGATAGGATACAAGGCCGGGTACAGTAATGGGTACTTTGTATTCAACGAGAAATCCGGCATGGTGACCGCTACACAGGTAGAAGCAGACGACCGCCGGACGATTCAGCTTATCAAGGATGTTCGAGATAAACTGGAGGACTGCCTGAATGGTGTAATCTATGCACTCAATGTATTCGCCGACCTGTACGGTCTGGCTCCGGTGGGTGCTTACGAAACAACTTACGACTTTGGCGATATTACGTACAACCGGGAAGAGGATAGGGCCAGATGGTGGCAGTACGTGACACAGGGCAAGGTTCCGGCCTGGATGTACTTCGTCAAGTTCGAGGGTATGTCCGAAGAGGAAGCGAAAGCAATGGTAGAAGAAGCCCAGCCCAAAGAGGAACCCGGGCTTTTCACAGAGGAGTGATAGGATGACCAACACAAGCCGAAAGGATGGTGATCCGCGCATCTCCCGGCCAATGGGTTAAGTGGTGAATAATCAGTCAGGAGGGAGTGATACAATATGCTTGAACCGGAGTACCTTAGGCGGGTATCAGAGGGCAGTGAGCAGATTGCGTCCTCCCTCCATGATTATATTATCCGGCAGATTATACGCAGAATCATGCTCCGTATCGGTCGGGGCGATGAATATTTGATCACATCATCGGACGTGTGGCGGATTAAGACCTTGCAGGAATCGGGGGATCTGCTGGAAGATATCACCGCAGAGATTGCCAAGTACACCAAGCGGCAAAAAAAAGAGATCAAGGCCGCAATGGAAGAAGCCGGGGTTAAGGCCCTGGAAGCAGACCATAAGGTATACCAGGTCGCCGGGCTGTCTCCGGAACCGCTCACACAGTCCCCGGCGCTTATCCGGCTTATGGAGCGGAATATGCTGGCCACGGTCAACGAATGGACGAACTTCACGCGTACCACTGCGCAGGCTGCGCAGGCCTTGTATATCACTGAATGTGACCTTGCTTATAACAAGGTGATGACCGGAACGGTAAGCTATACGCAGGCCGTCAGAGAAGCCGTAGATACGATAGTCAAGGACGGCGTGGTAGTCCGGTATCCCACCGGACACAAGGATACCATAGAGACAGCCACGGCCCGTGCAGTGCGAACCGGCATAGCGCAGGCCACCGGGGATATATGCCTTAAGCGCATGGAGGAGATGGACTGGGACATTGTTCTGGTGTCCGCTCACGTGGGAGCCAGGACAGGAGACGGCGGGCAGAACCCGGGAAATCATGCGTGGTGGCAAGGCCAGTACTTTTCCCGGACTGGGAAAGATAAGCGCTTCCCGGACTTCAAGGAATCCACCGGGTACGGGACTATAGAAGGCCTGTGTGGTGTGAATTGCCGCCACAGCTTTGGAAGCGGAACGGGAGAAGCAAAGGACAATCCATACAAGGATATTCTGACGGAGGATAATTATAAGGTTGAGCAAGCCGAGAAGCGACAGCGAGAGCTTGAACGCCGTATCCGCAAGACCAAGCGGGCTGTTTTGGGCTTGCAGGAAGCCGTAGACGGGAGCAAGGACGAACAGGCCAAGTTCTCCCTGCAACAGGAGCTTGACCGCAAATCTTACATCTTACAGCGCCAGAATAAGGCATATAACGAGTATTGCAAGGACAACGACCTCCAGCCACTGGCAGACAGGCTTAGAATAGCACAATGGAGCCGGGAGCAGGCCACAAGGGCGCGGGGAGCTGCGCGGCGGTACGAAAACGCAAAGGGAGCAGATTAATGGACTTATACGAACTGGGAAAAGCATTCATGACTATATGCGTGGGGATTTCTACGGTGGGAGCCGCCGGGACGATCATCTACAAGGCATACACCGAAGCCAAGAAGCCGCAGGAGGATGTCAACAGACGGCTGGACAACATCGAGAAGCGGCTGGACGGCATAGACCAGAAGCTGACCAACGATTATACCCAGATTAATCAGAATCGGGATGACATGAATCTGCTGATGCGCAGTATGTTCGATCTCATTGAGAACAAGATCACCGGGAACAATGTAGAGGGTCTAAAAAAAACCAGAGACGATCTGATTCACGCCTTAACAGACAAGTAAGAGGGGTTCACTTGAAGATCTACGATTTTACCGCGCCGGAGCTGGCATATTATAAAAAGTTCTGCAATTTTGATTCCAGGGAAGCTGCCTTGTATGATTTACGGGCAAAGAATATCCCATTGGAGCAGTGCGCGGAGATTTTGGGCTATGAGAATATCCGTAAGCTAAGCCTGCGGGTTAATCGGAAGATTGTGAAAATGACGGATGCCAGCCGGATGCGGGAATGGATAGATACTGTATATTGGAAGAATGAGCTGAAAGGAGAATGACATGGGATACCAGAACATAATACCGCTGGATGAAAAAGCGAACAAAAACATATCAGACAGATACCAGAAAAAGACCTATACCAAGGGAGAAACCTGCATCTATGGAAACACCCTGTACAAGGCCAAGGCTAACATTGACACGGCAGAAGAGTGGAATCCTGCACACTGGGAAAAGACCAATCTGGAGACGATCCGTGCCGAAATGGCGGCGGAGCTTAGTTCGCTAAATGCTAGTAATGCAAAGACGTATGTGGAGATTACAGTCCCGTCCGAAGCCACCTTCACGATCATAGCGTATCCATCTGGATATAGCTATACCAACAGTGCCGTTACATCCATAGTTTTAGAATATCCAGAATATGGCAAACTATCTGTCACAGATACAAGCACTTTTTACCCGGTGCTTAGAGCAGGTGGTTTTGGTTTTTATAACAGTAATCAAGAGTACTACGGTAAAAAAGTCGGTTTGCTGTTACAAAAGTTTTCTTAAACGCGAAAATAGTTCGGTTTTATTTTTTGTAAAAAACTATGTCAATCGCTAAACTTATGTCTTTTACGATATTTGCAGGCAGATTCCACTGCGTACAGGTGCAATACCAATAATTGTCGTCGCCTACAAACGCTGTGATATTATTGTTTACTGCCGTACATCTCAAAACAATCGTGTCATCTATTTTATAATCTGTTTTGTAGAGCCCTGTGTCGCTTGCAAAGTATGCGTTTTTAGTAATCAACTGTAATTTGCTTTGTTTACTAGCATTTAGCGAACTAAGCTCCGCCGCCATTTCGGCACGGATGAGGAACTTTTAAGAGCTTTTTCAGGTATTTATAGAGCCTGTGGAAAGCTCTTTTTTTGTGCGAAAATATAGGCATGAAAAGATATGACCTTTACGCGGATCCAGATCCGCAGGACGAGATCGAGATACCGATAAGGACAGATTACCGCGACATTATCGCGGCGGTGATGGAGGGCAAGCATGAACGGATATATGCCTTATATGATGAACATGGACGCAATGGCGGCAGAACAGGCGGCCTTGCAGCAGAGAATCCAGCAGATGGAGCAGCAGAGACAGCAGTACCAACCGCAGGCCCCGGCGCAGAATGTGAGCTGGATACAGGTGGCCGGGATTGAGGGAGCCAAAAATCAGATTGTACAGCCGGGACAGACGGCATGGATGATGGACAACAATAGCCCTGTATTCTACGTCAAGTCCGTAGATGGCATGGGCAGTGCCACATTCAAGGCTTTTCGATTTGAGGAGATTTCCCCGGACTGCATGGCTCCGCAGCCACAGCAGGCCCAGCCGGACTACGTGACCCGCGCTGAATTTGAAGACCTGCTCCGAAAACTGGGAGAACCTAAACTGGAAAAGGAGGATAAGACCTTATGAATCCATTGATGGCAATGATGGGCGGTGGCCGGAACAATCCGATGGCTATGCTCGGGCAGGCTATGGGGATGATTAATCAGGTGAGACAGTCTGGAAATCCGCAGGCCATGATACAGCAGATAGCCGCGCAGAATCCGAACGTAAAAAAGGCTATGGATATGTGCCAGGGGAAGAACCCGGAGCAGGTATTCAAGGATATGTGCCGCCAGAACGGCATAGACCCCGGACAGATAACCGGGATGCTGAAATAGCTATCTCGTCGGTGCGCAACGACTTGATAAATATAAGATAAGGAGATAACCAACATGACAGATGGAATGGGCTTAACAGCGGCTGACGTGGCTGCTGTAACCAGAAACGACAATGACGGCATGTGTGGCAGCGGTGGCTGGTGGATCTGGATCATCCTGATTGCGTTCCTCTTCCCGATGATGGGCGGATGGAATCGCAACGGCGTTGAGACGGGCGTACAGGACAACTTCATTTCTGATGAATTAGTCAAGCGCGATATCTTCAATACCAACCAGAATGTAAGCAACACAGCTTGTCAGACCCAGAGAGACATTCTGGAAAATCGGTACACCAATCAGCTCGGATTACAGCAGTTAGGGGCACAGTCTCAGCAGTGCTGTTGTGAGACGCAGAAAGAAATCCTTGAGAATCGCTACGCTGCTGCTTTGCAGGCGCAGGCCGCACAGGCACAGATTGCATCTTGCTGCTGCGATATTAAGGAGACCATTCTGGCGGATGGTCAGGCGACCAGACAGCTGATGCAGGAAAATACCATCCAGAGCCTGCGGGATAAGCTGGCAGACCGGGATAGAGACCTTCAGACCGCATACTGGCAGATTTCTCAGGTCAACCAGACCAAGAATATCGTGGATGCAGTACGTCCGACCCCGATTCCGGCTTACCTGACTTGCAGCCCGTACTTCGCATATAACAGTGGTTCCTTTTACGGGGGCGGCTGTTGTAGTGGAAACGTGCTGTGACCAACCAGGAGCTTACCGCTCTAGATCTTCTCAACCTGTTCGGAGTTTTTCTCCAGGTGCTCAATTACCAGAGCGACCTGTCACAGGAAAGCAACGCAGATCTCGCAAGGCACCTGCAGGAGCAGGACAAGAAGTATCTGGATCGGATTCTGGAAAATCAGAACAAAATAATTAGCATGTTGGAAGAATCCATATCTACCACAAGGTAGTCTTGCGCAAGGGGGTAGGCGTGGCCTACCCCCTTATTTTTTTAAAGAAGGAGATAAATATGCTTAATGTAATTGCAAAGACGGAACAGACCGTCAATACCAATCAGAACATTATATTCACAGATACACGCGTCAAATCTCGGCGCTGTGGCTGTCAGAGCGGATGGCTTAGTCACATCGAGGGAAGCGGCCTGTTCACTATAACCAATCGTGGAAATCAGCCGATGGCGGTGGAACTTCAGTTCAACGCAAACGTGACAGCTGCTGCAGCTGGAGCAACCGCTCTTACGCTTGAGCTGAACGGAGAAGCGATTGGGGGGACAGAGATGGATTATACCGTAGTTACTGCGGATGTGTACCAGAACGTAAGCGCGGATACGCTTATCCCGGTTCCGGCTGGAACTTCCTTAACTGTATCGGTTGGGAACATTTCAACTGGAACGGTTCTTGTCAAAGATGCGAACCTTATCATTAAGAAGGTAGCTTAGGAGGTGATCACATGATTACCTTCAAGAGCAAGGCAGACGTGCAGACAGTAGAGGATGTATACGCCGAAGTCAATGCGCGGTATATCGCCGCACTGATGTTCCACGACCAGATGGCGGACTACTTTGACTTTCTCGGCCTGCATGGGTATAAGCGGCTCCACGAACACCAGTACTACGAGGAGAGCCGGGAGCGTCGGAAGCTGAATCGGTACTATATCAACCACCACGGGCGGCTCATACCGGACAGGTTCACCGGGACTGTCAACATGATACCGGACGGCTGGCTGACGGCTAATCGAATCAGTGTAGGCCGCGGCACGAAGCAGAAAGCGGTTGAGGACGGATTCAACGCTTACCGTGACTGGGAAGCAGAGACGAAAAAGCTCTATGAGAGTTATTCACAGAAGCTCCGGGAGCTGGGAGAAGTGGCCGATGCTGTATTCCTGGAATCTATGGTCAAGGATGTGAGCGAGGAGCTGAAACGGCTGGAAAGAATCATCACTGATCTGATATCCGCGGGGTATGATATGGTCTACGTGGTGGAAAGCCAGAAGAAACTGCACGATAAGTATAAGGCAGCAGAAAAGAGGTTGGATAATGAGCGAACTGATTAGAGTGTTGGAAAAGCAGTTAGAGATTGAAAGCACGGCGGCGAAAAATAAGCTGACCGCGGCGAACCTGGACAGCATTGCAAAACTGACCACGGCAATCTGCAATCTGAAATGTATGGAAAGCGAAAGCTGGGGTCGGGAGATTGTCACTGAAGCGGCGGAGACGGCAATCAGTAAGTACTCCAACGGAAAGTATGACCACAATATTGACGCCCTGTATGACGCGTATATCGCGGCAAAAAAGGCATACCAGGAAATCGGAGACCAGGGCCACCGGGACAAACTCATGGAATCGGTCGGTCGCCTGATGGTTGAGGTCTACGATATGCTTTCCGCTATGGTTATGGATTCCGACTTCCAAGACGAGAAAGCAGAGATCATGAAGCGAATCCGGATGCTTTCGGAAAGCTGATAACCGCCATATGTGGTGAGAAGATATGGCGAGAAATACAATATAATGAGATTGTGAGAGAACTATGCCGTTAAACCGAAAGGTTTTGCCTATATGTTTCCTCCTCTCCTTTCAAGGATATGCGCCCTTAAAAGAAACCAGAATCCCATCCCTCTTACCTTGGGACTTCTGGGAGGTTGAAAAGCGGATGCGATTTCCGGCGCATATCATCGTCTTTTCTTTTACACGTACACCTCATCAAGGCGGGCAAGTCCCGCCCAAGCCCCTGTAGCTCAACTGGTAGAGCGGCTCCCCTGTAAGGAGCGGGTTCTGGGTTCAAATCCTGGCACGGGCTATCGCAATTCAATGATTTCAGGTGGTGGATTTTGTCGCAGCCACGCGCCCATCGGGCTAAAAGAGATGCAGGGAAGGCGACGCCTGCGGGATTGTTGAATTGCTACCGGAATATATCATCAATGGTAGATGTGGAGGGTCGCGCCCTCTGTCCTGGTTCAATTCCGGGTGTTCCGATTACCTTGCCAGAGGTTGATCTGGCTCAATCCATTACCGCTGACGGGCGGTTAAAAAGAAACGTTTAGGAGGATTAAAAATGCAGAACTATGAGCAGATTCTTACGGAGCTTGGTATTGAGATTCCGGAGGACAAAAAAGCAGATCTGAAAAAGAAATTCGACGAGAACTACCGCACAAAGGCTGATTATGATAAGGCTATCACCAAGAGGGACGAATACAAGACCTCGCTGGATGATGTGCAGAAGCAGCTCGAAGAGTTCAAGGATGTGGATGTGAATGACCTGAAAACCCAGATCAGCACGCTGACCACACAGCTTGCGGACGAGAAGAAAGCGCATGACAATGACACCCGCAAAGCGGCACTGGAAAAGACGGTTGACGAGTTTTTCTCTTCTGTGGACGAGAAAGGCGAGAAGGTATACGACTTCCTCAACGATATCACAGCCAACCACTACCGGGAGGAGCTTGCCAAGGCTCTTGATTCTGATTCCGCAAAAGGAAAATCCATCGCGGATATCTTCAAAGGTATGATTACCGACGCGGACGGAAAGCAGAAAGCCGGAATCTTCGTGGATAAGCAGCAGGCAGCAGCCCAGCAGAATGCAGCGAAGTTCACTAAACCCGCACAGCAGAGTGGCGCTTCCGGACAGAAGTACACTATGTCCCAGCTTATGAAGATGAAGAATGAGAATCCAGATCTGGATATCTCACAGTATATGCAGTAACTGAATAGTAACCGATAGCACATCAGGAGTGCTACCGCTAACCTACACACCTTTTAACAGTTAATAGGTAGAAAGGATTTTTTTATGGCATTATTTGACCAGAAAAATTTTAACGGCGAGGTTTTTGGGGCCTATGTTGACCGTGTACCGAGCCTCAACAGAAATGAGCTTCTGAAGTCTGGAGCTATTGTCGAGAAGCCCCAGTACGCGACCATGCTGCCGGATCAGACTGGCGGCAACTATATCACCATCCCGATTAAGGCAAGAATCGGCGGTACCGCTGATAACTATGACGGCTCCACCAACATCAAAGCGGATTCCCGTGAGACTTATACACACGGAAGAATCGTTGTGGGCCGTGCTCATGGATGGACAGAGAAGGACTTCTCCTCTGACATCACCGGAGAGGACTTCATGCCCGCAGCGGAGGAAGTGGCTGAATACTGGGACGACATCGACCAGGCGACACTGCTGTCCGTCCTGAAAGGAATCTTCTCCATGACCGGAACCGAGAATAAAAAGTTCGTGGACGGCCACACCTACGATGCTGTCTCTTATACACATCTGACGCTGCCGACGAGCGATCTAGTGTAGATC
>ERZ1026776.1828-NODE-1828-length-11326-cov-3.667288_pt1 | contig 11326 bp, 6 predicted proteins | sample MGYA00380125_ERZ1026776 | MGnify/ENA primary metagenome ERZ1026776 (study PRJEB33269, sample SAMEA4719761) | human gut metagenome | biome: human-associated habitat; feature: organic feature; material: feces | place: Cameroon | collected 2013-10 ... | reverse complement strand
CTTGTTTGTGGAGTTCTCATCTGCAGGACTGGACTTCCGTCGAATATCAGATGCTGCCCCGCATGGCCGCTTTTTCTGAAGTGGCGTGGCGAGGAAAGTCCAGAGGCGATTTCTCCGGTTTTCTCAGCAGGCTCCCGGGCATGCTCTCTCTGTATGAAAAGTGCGGATGGGAATATGCTCATCATTTCTATTCGATTGAATCGGTGTCTTCTGTTTCTGTGGAAGAGAAATGTCTTAAAGTGTCTCTTTCTGCTCCGTGTGGTGCGGAAATCCGTTATACTCTTGACGGAAGCAGGCCGGACAGGAATTCTGCATTGTATGACGGGGCTTTGTCCATCTCGGAAAACACTCGTCTGAGGGCTGTATCTCGTACGGAAGGAGGGCTTGAAAGCGAACTTTTCAGTCTTGATTTCAACAGGGTGAAGTCAACTTTTGCCGATGTGGTGCTGAACACGATGCCCGAGGAGAGATACAGAGGACATGGAGCGGCGACTCTGACTGACGGAGTGTATAGTTCTCCGTTCTGCACATCCGGACTGTGGCTCGGATATAAGGATAATCCGTGCGATGTGACTATTGATTTGGGCGAAGTCATGGAAATGGACAGCCTGTCGTTTTCTTCTCTGGTGGACATGGGATCCTATATCATGGGCGTCCGCAAAGCTGAGGTTTCAGTGTCTTCTGACGGGGAAAATTTCAGAATAGTGTCTGAACAGTTATATGATGGGCCCGATGACATGGAAAAGCGTGTCGAGAAAAATGTTCTTATGCTAGGAGGCTTGTCTGCACGGTATGTCCGAGTGCTTCTTACCGGTTTCGAGATGTTGCCTCAGTGGCATACGGGAGCCGGAAGCTGTCCGTTCCTCTTTATCGACGAAATAGAGGTGGACTGACGAGACGGTTTTTATATATAGTACAAATAACACAAAAAACTTTTAAGGAAAATAAAATTCAGACATGTTACAAAAAAAAATTATATCCATGATGGGAATGGCGTCGGCTCTTCCGCTGATGTCATTGATGGCTACGGGATGTCGAAATGCATGTAAAACATCCGACACTCATAATCCTAATATTGTTATAATTCTTGCCGATGATCTCGGGTATGGAAATATCGGTGTTCACGGCAGTATAGTCCCGACACCTAATATCGACAAGATATTCAATCAGGGAATCGAGCTTACAAGACATTATGCCGCACCGTTAAGTTCTCCTACAAGATGCGGGCTTATGACGGGACGATATCCAAGCCGTTTCGGTGTGCGTGAGACTGTCATACCGCCGTGGGGCGATTACGGATTGCCTGAGGAGGAAGAGACTTTGGCTGACCTTCTTGGACGGAACGGTTATGAGAACAGGGCTATTGTCGGCAAATGGCATATGGGACATATGAGCAAGATTTATCATCCTCTGAACAGAGGCTTCACTCATTTTTATGGCCATTACAATGCGTCGATAGATTATTTTACCCATTACCGTGACGGTGAACTTGACTGGCACAACGGATGGGATAGCTGTTATGACCAGGGCTATTCTACTGACCTTATCGCTGCCGAATCGGCTAGGTGTATCAAGGAATATGCAAAAGGAGACCCTTATTTAGTGTTCTGTTCTTTCAATGCACCTCATAACCCTTATCAGGCGCCGGAGGATGAACTGTTTTCCCTTATTTCTGAAGAAGAGTTCCACAAGTTGGATTTGTCTGATCAGAAAGGGTGGACGTACCGTGCCATGGTATCAAGGCTTGATAAGGGAGTTGGAACCGTACTGAAAGCCATTGAAGAATCCGGTGAGCAAGATAATACCATTGTTATATTCATGAGTGACAACGGAGGTTGTAGAGGAATGGAACCATATGTAAACAACAATCCTTTGTATGGATACAAACTTGAGGAGTTCGAAGGTGGAGTCAGGGTTCTTTGTGCAGTATGGTGGGAAGACGGCAATGTCAAAGGCGGGATCAAAACAGACCAAGTAACAGCTTTTGTAGATTTTGTTCCTACCCTGAAATCGATTATCGGCGATGAAAATGCACCGAAAAATCCTTATGACGGCATTGATATCAGTAGGATATTGACAGGAGAAACAGCAGTGCCGGACAGAATGGTTTATCTCGGTTGCGGGGCAGCCGTATGCGGACAGTGGAAGATGATTCTTCAAGGGAAAAACTATCGGGTTGACATTGATGATGATTTGTTTGTAGATATAGTGGACAATCCTGCCGAGGTGGTGCCTTCAGGTAAGCCATTGGATATGGAAGTAATGGCGAAAATGAGGAATTTCATAAAGCGTTATGATGCCATCCCGCCTTTCAAAGTCCAGCCTGACTATGATTTCGGGCGTGATGGGTTTGTCGCTCCTCATGAATGGAAAATAGAACATTGACAATTGGTTTGATGGGCGCAATGCATTGGATTCAAGAATAGATATAGCCGCAGACAACATTTGTCGGATAAACTGACTTCGATGTCACACCTCCTAATGAATTCATTGAAGCCGGACTTCTTTATGAATATACCAAAACATTATCAAAAAAAATTTCATGAATAAAATAAAATTAATGACAGGCTTGCTTGCGGCAAGTGCAATTTCAGTTGGGGCTCAGGAAAAACCGGATATTATTCTGATTATGACCGACCAGCAGAGGGGAGATGCGCTTGGCTGTGCGGGTAACGGGAGCATAATCACTCCGCATCTGGACTTGCTGGCTGCGGATGGCTATCTCTTTACCAATGCTTATTCGTCTGCTCCGAGCAGTACTCCGGCGCGGGCCGGTCTGCTTACTGGGCTGACTCCATGGCATCACGGGATGCTTGGCTACGGTAATGTGGCTGAGCATTACAGGTACGAGATGCCGCAGATGCTCCGTGATTGCGGATATTTCACCCTTGGCATCGGCAAGATGCACTGGACCCCGCAGAATGCCCTTCACGGGTTTCATTATACCATTCTGGATGAAAGCGGCAGGATAGAGTCCCCTTATTTCAGGAGCGACTACCGTAAATGGTTTGCCGCTCATGCTGCAGGACAGGATCCGGATGAGACCGGTCTTGGATGGAACGACCACGGCGCGTCTGAATACAAGCTTGAAGAAAATCTTCATCCGACAGTGTGGACAGGTAATGAGGCGGTCACCGCCATTGAGAGCTATTGCGGTGAAGAGCCTCTTTTCCTGAAGGTTTCTTTTGCCCGTCCGCACAGTCCGTATGATCCTCCGCGCAGAGTGCTTGACATGTATGACGGAATGGAAATTCCGGCTCCGGCGAAAGGGGATTGGAGTGCGGATATAGGGAAAGGCATAACCAATCCGGATGTTTATCCTGAAGCTGCTTTCGCTCAGTTCAGTGACGGATATGCGGAGAATACCAAGAAACATTATTATGCCGCTGTCACTTTCATAGACGAGCAGGTCGGCAGGATTGTGGATGCGCTGAAGGCTGCGGGACGTTATGACAATGCCATGATAGTCTTCGTTTCCGACCACGGCGACATGATGGGTGACCACAATCATTGGCGCAAGACATATGCTTATGAGGGTTCTTCCGCGATTCCGTTCATTGTGAAACTTCCTGAGTCGTGCAGTACTGTGAAGGAAAAAGGTACATGTGTGGAGCAGCCGGTGGAACTCAGAGATGTGCTCCCGACTTTTCTTGAGGCGTCCGGCGCGGCTGTCCCGGACGATATGGACGGCCGTCCTGTGCAGAATCTTCTTTGCCGGGAGGGAGCGCCGTGGCGCAGGTGGATAGAGATGGAGCACGCGGAATGCTACAGTCCTGACAACTACTGGTGCGCCTTGAGTGACGGGAAGACCAAATACATCAGGTTCTTCCGTTCAGGGAAAGAACAGCTCTTCGATCTGGAAAAGGACCCGGAGGAGACTGTTGAACTTTCCGGAAACAGAAAATACGCCCGCCGTCTGAAAGAAGCACGTGAGGCTATGGTGGAATATCTCTCGGAGCGTGGAGAGGAATGGGTAAAGGATGGCAAACTTGTAATCCGTGAAAAATCTCTCCTCTATAGTCCGGAATATCCGTCAGCTAAACCGGCGTCAAAAGGTTTCTCCGGCTTTGCCGCCCGCAAGGTTGACATCAAGATTGATTCTGTCGGAGCAGGTTATATGATAAGCGGCCCGTCAGCATTGTCCCTTCCCGGACATTTCGTCTGGGGCGGTTCTGTGGCGAAAGCTGATGACGGAATGTACTATATGATTTATTCCGCTCCTGAAACCGGGAAACTGCCTTTCAACAATGCTTGGGTGCAGGGCTCTAAAATGGGGCTTGCCTTATCTGACAGGCCTGACGGAGGATTCCGCCATCTCGGTTTTTTCATGAATGCGGACGGATTTGCTCCAGACACTTCTGCATGGGATGCTCAGAGCGTCTCGAATCCTACGATATGCCGTTTCGGAGGAAAATACTATCTGTATTATGCCGGCACCGTCGATCCCGGGAACTCGAAAGTCCGTTCTGCGTCAGATACTCTTGCCCGCCGTGACCGTCTGCAGCAGAATCAGAAAATCGGCGTAATCGCATTTGATACTTTCCCCGGTCTGCTGGAAGGTAAGTTCTCCCGTTCCGATGTGCCTCTGCTGGCACCGAGGACAAGAGTGAAGAAAGATAATGTTGTCGATCCGTCACCTGACGGGACAGCGGCCAAGCCGGATAATCTGATAGTTGTCAATCCTTCAGTGGTCTATCGCGAATCGGACGGGAAATATCTTCTTTATTTCAAAGGAAATGTCTATGACCCGAACTGGCGCGGCATACACGGAGTTGCCATATCTGACAGTCCTGAAGGGCCGTTTGTGGCGCAGGACTATCCTGTTTTTGTGCTGGATGAAAATGACAATAGTGTTTCGGCTGAGGATCCGTATGTCTGGTACTGCAAGGCTGATGACATGTTCTACGCAGTATTCAAGGATTTTACGGGACATTACACCAAGGCTGGCCCTTGTCTCGCCATAATGGAGTCGGAAGACGGCATTTCCTGGAAATTGCCGGAGAATTCGCTGTTTATGAAAAAGGAATTGAGGCTCAGGGACGGGACCAAGGTGAAAGTGAAGCGTCTGGAGCGCCCGCAGCTTCTGGTGGATGAAGACGGTTTCCCGGAAGTGCTGTATGCGGCCTGCTCCATAGACAATGTGAATCCGAGGACAGACGGAGGTTCGGTCAACATACAGATAGGAATAATATCAAAAAGAAAATGAAACTATATGATTTAGGACTTGCCGCATTAGGCTCGCTGGTGGCATTGCAGTCTTGCGGCAAAACGGAGAATGAAACTCCAAATATCATTCTCATCAATCTGGATGACTCCGGGAACGGGGATTTTTCTTTTAGGGGAGCTGTAGGTTATACTACCCCTAATATTGACAGAATGGCGGCTGAAGGCATGTCCATGACGAATTTCTATGCTGCACAGCCTATCAGCGGAGCATCAAGGGCTGGGCTTATGACCGGGTGCTATCCGAACAGAATCGGATTTGCCTATGCCCCTAATCCGAACTGCCCTTACGGAATCAATCCTGAGGAGGAAACTATGGCGGAACTGTTGCGTGATAAAGGCTACGCCACTGCGATTTTCGGGAAATGGCATCTTGGAGACAATAAGAAATTCTTGCCGTTGCAGCACGGTTTTGATGAGTATTACGGTCTTCCGTACTCAAATGACATGTGGCCTTTCCATCCGCAGTACAAGTTTCCGGATCTTCCTTTGTATGAAGGCAATGAAATCATAGGATATAATACTGACCAGACACGTCTTACAACTGACTATACCGAGAGATCAGTGGATTTCATCTGCCGTTCGGCGGCTGCGGGAAAGCCGTTCTTCCTGTATCTTGCCCATTCTATGCCTCATGTTCCTCTGGCAGTGTCGGACAAGTTCAAGGGCAAGAGCGAGCAGGGACTGTATGGTGATGTCATGATGGAACTGGACTGGAGTGTCGGCGAAATTTTCAAGACTCTTGAAGAAAAGGGACTGGACAAGAATACTGTCGTGATACTTACTTCCGACAACGGCCCATGGGCTAACTATGGAAACCATGCCGGTTCTTCGGGAGGCTTGCGTGAGGCTAAGGCAACGACGTTCAATGGAGGTCTGAAAGTCCCTTGCATCATTTGGTGGAAAGGCAAAATTGCCGCAGGAAGCATCAACAACGGGCTGATGTCCAACATTGACCTTCTTCCGACTCTTGTGGACTTTGCAGGTGCGGAGCAGCCTAAAAAGAAGATAGACGGTATCAGCATGGCTGCAAGGCTTCTCGGTGACGAGAATGCTCCGATGCGTGACAATATTGTCTTCTACTATCACAAGAATTCACTTGAGGCAGTCACTGACGGTATGTACAAATTGGTGTTCCCTCATTCTTATGTGTCCTACGAGGACTATGAGCCGGGTATGGACGGGCAGCCGGGGCTTCTAGGCAAGAGGGAAATAAAGGAGTGCGAACTGTATGACATGCGCCGTGACCCCGGAGAGAGGGTGAATGTGGCTGCCCAGCATCCTGATGTGGCCGAACGTCTCAAGGCTGTCGCTGACGGCTACAGGGAAGACCTCGGCGATGACCTGACCGGAATGCCAGGAAGCGGCCGTCGTGCACCGGGATATGTGGCGGAGTAATTATTCAGACTTTTCAGAATATCAGAATCATGAATTTCAAGAATTATAAACTGATGAATATCGGGCTGCTGGCAGCGACAGCCTGTTCTTCCGAGGCTGTCCGTCCGGACGTGCTTTTCATTCTGGTCGATGACATGCAGAAGCAGTCTGTCGGATATTGCGGCAATCCTGACGTGTATACCCCGAACATCGACCGTATAATGTCTGAAGGTGTCGCTTTTGACAATGCCTACACCAACGGAGCCTTGTGCGGTGCCCTTTCCATGCCTTCCCGTGCCATGATTATGACCGGACGCGGTGTCTTCGGCGTGCAGAGTGACGGAATGAAGATTCCTAAGGGACATACCACTTTTCCGGAGCTTTTCCGTGAGCACGGATATAGGACGTTTGCTACAGGCAAGTGGCATTCTGACAAGGCTTCTTTCAACAGATCCTTCTTGGAAGGCGAGAACATTTTTTTCGGAGGAATGCACCCTTACGAGACAGGCGGGCATACTGCTCCGGTGCTGCACCATTACGACAGTACTGGTGTCTATGACAGCCCGTATATAGGAGGAGATTTTTCGTCGGAGATGTTTGCTGATGCCGCAGTGGACTTTCTTGGAAGCGTAAAGGATGACAAGAGACCTTTCCTTGCCTATGTCGCTTTCACTTCTCCTCACGACCCGAGAAATGTTCTCCCTGACTATGGCCGGAAATATTCAGCAGACACTCTGGCAGTGCCGGACAACTTCCTTCCTGAGCATCCTTTCGATAACGGGGAACTTGACATAAGGGACGAAATGGTGCTTCCTGCCCCGAGGACCGAGGCTCAGATACGCTCGGAGATGGCCCTGTACTACGGGATGGTAAGCGAAGTGGACCTTCAGATAGGCAGGGTGCTTGATGCCCTTGAAAAGTCCGAACGGAAAGACAACACGATACTTGTGTTCGCTTCCGACAATGGTCTTGCCATGGGACGCAACGGCCTTCTTGGTAAGCAGAGCCTCTATCAGCATAGTGTCGGAGTCCCTTTTGCGATAGTGGATTTCAGAAACCCGGAAAGGCGGATGAAATCGGACGCGCTGTGCTATTTGTCTGATATCTACCCTACTTTATGCGGAATGGCAGGACTGGAGGTTCCTCAAAGTGTGCAGTCATCTTCTCTCCTGCCTGTCATGGATGGCACGGAAAAGGATGTCCGCAAGGACCTGTTCCTCGCATATTCCAATCAGTAGAGGGCATTGGTCAAGGACTCCTACAAATATATAATGTACAATGTGGAAGGTGTGTTCACAGAGCAGCTGTTCAATCTTCAGGATGACCCTGGTGAAATCAGGAATCTTGCCTCTGAAATGCCTGAAAAGGCAGCGGAGATGAAGGCTCTGCTTGCCGGAAGAATGAAAGAGGCTGGAGATTTCTGTGATGCGGACAATCCTCTCTGGTGGCAGGACGGTCATAAGATGACGTGGGAGGAGATAACTGAAATGTTTATTTATGAATAAACAGGTAAAAATAATATTGAAATGATTTTGAATAAGGGACTTGGAATGCTTTCTCTTATTGCTGCAGGTGCCGGTTGCATGTCTTGCTCCCAGAATGAAGAGAAGAAGATGAATATTGTGCTGATAATGGCGGATGACTTCGGTTATGAGTGTATAGGAGCTAACGGAAGTGAATACAGCACTCCTAATGTGGATGCTCTTGCCGAGCAGGGAATCCGTTTTACATGCTGCCACTCCAATCCTCTCAGTACTCCGAGCCGCGTGCAGCTGATGACAGGAAAATACAATGTGAAGAACTATATTTCTTTCGGAAAACTGGACCGCGGTGAAACCACTTTCGGAAATTTGTTCGCAGATGCCGGATATGCCACATGTATTACCGGTAAATGGCAGCTTGGAAAGGATAAGGATTCTCCACAACACTTCGGATTTCAGCAGTCCTGCCTTTGGCAGCAGACAGAAGGTGCAACGGACGATGCCGGGGCAGATACCCGTTATTCCCGCCCTATTATGGACATCAACGGTGAGATTAAAGTATTTCCGGAAGGTACTTTCGGGCCTGATATCTATAACGAGTTTGCCATTAATTTTATCCGTGAGCACAAGGACGAACCGTTCTTTGTCTATTATCCGATGTGTCTGACTCACTGCCCGTTCGTAAGTACGCCTGATTCAGAGGAGTGGGACGCCATGCGTTCTCCGACATATAAAGGAAACGCGATTCATTATCCTGATATGGTTAAATATACGGACAAGATGGTCGGAAAGATTGTTGATGAACTCAAACGTCTTGGCCTGATGGACAATACCATGATTATATTCACCGGTGACAACGGTACAGACAAGCCTGTGGTCACCATGCTTGACGGTAAGCCGTATCCTGGCGGCAAGGGGCAGACAATAGATTCCGGTACCCATGTCCCGATGTTCGTATGGCATCCTGATTGTGTACACGGCGTCAATGATAATCTTGTTGACTTTACGGATTTTCTCCCTACATTGTGCGATGCCGCAGGCATTTCTACGGATGGGATTGAAGAGCTTGACGGAACAAGCTTCCTTCCTCAGATTGTGGGAGAAAAGGGTAAGGTGCGCGAATGGATATACTGCTGGTATGCACCGCGTAAGGTCTATGATGAAGCGGCAGCGGTGTTTGCCAGGAACAAGACTTTCAAGCTCTACCGTGACGGCAGATTCTACAATGTCCTCAATGACTTCAATGAGCAGAATCCGATTCTTCCGGAGCAGATGGGCAATGAAGAAAAGGAAGCCTATGCCGAACTTTTAAAAGTCATTGAAAGTTATGAACCATATGCAATAAAGCGCAGGGCCGGGATTGCAACTGATACTGTGAAATAAGTTTCAGTAGCCAATTTTTTTGATTCGGGTATATTGAACTCGGACAACGTAAGGTTATGCGGAGTTTAACACTTGAAATTTAACGATTTACTGATGAATATGCGTAATATACAATACTGTATGGCCGGTGCCGCCGCTCTTGTTTCTGCAAGTGCGGTGGCTCAGTCCGTTTCACAGGCTGACGGCAAGTTAGACAGGTCTTCGGACGGGAGACCGAATATCCTTTTCATTCTCAGTGATGACCACACATCGCAGGCTTGGGGCATCTATGGCGGCGTTCTGTCCGAGTATGTCAGGAATGAGAATATCCGGAGGCTTGCTTCAGAGGGAACGGTCTTGGATAACTGTTTCTGCACCAATTCTATATCTACTCCGAGCCGAGCTTCTATCCTGACGGGACGCTATAGCCATGGAAACGGAGTCTACACTCTTGACGACTCTCTTTCCACTTCCATTCCGACGATTGCGGGAACATTGCATGACAACGGCTACCGTACGGCCCTTGTCGGGAAATGGCATTTGAAATCACAGCCGCAGGGCTTTGACTATTATTCCGTGTTCCATGACCAGGGAGAGTACCGTGACCCTACTTTCAAGAACAGCTCGGACCCATGGCCTGGTGAGCAGCGCAATTACGGTGAGAGGGTAAGGGGATTCTCAACGGATATCGTTACCGAAAAGGCGATTTCGTGGATGAAATCTCAGGACAAGGACAAGCCTTTCCTGATGTGCTGTCATTTCAAGGCCACCCATGAACCTTATGATTTCCCGGAAAGAATGCGGCATCTATATGATGGTGTGGTGTTCCCGGAACCTGAAAATCTTTATGACTGGGGACCGGAGACGACCGGAAGGACGTTCACCGGGCAGAAGCTGGAGACCATAGCCCGCAACTGGATGCGTGCTTCACAGGATCCGGACAGCTGGTGGTGCCGTTATCCGGAACTGCCTTTCTCCACGGTGGGGATGCACCGGGCTGCCGCCAGAAGCGCGGCCTACCAGAAACTCATACGCGATTTCCTCCGTTGCGGAGCGACGGTAGATGACAATATAGGAAAGTTGCTGGATGCTCTGGATGAAATGGGCATAGCAGACAATACCATTGTGGTGTATGTCGCAGATCAGGGGTATTTTCTTGGAGAGCATGGATTCTATGATAAACGAATGTTCTATGAGGAGGCGGCCCGTATGCCGTTCGTGATACGTTATTCGCGCGAAGTTCCTGCAGGAAGACGGCTGGATGATCTCATACTTAATGTGGACTTCGCAGCCACTCTTGCGGATTATGCCGGAGTTGAAGCTCCTGAAGGTAGTCAGGGACGCAGTTTCAGGGAAAACCTCCGTGGAGAGACTCCCAAGGACTGGAGGAAAAGCATTTACTATAGATATTGGACTCAGCATGATATAAGACCGGCCCATATCGGTGTCCGCACGGACAGATACAAGCTGATATTCATATATGGGGACAGACTTGGCATGACTGGTTCTTCTGATTATGTCTCCGAGCCGTCCTGGGAATTCTATGATCTTCTTGAGGACTCTAAGGAAAATCATAATGCCTACGGAGACAAGAGGTATGCGGACATAATCCGCAGGATGAAGAAGGAGATGATGAGACTGCGCGATGAAGTCGGGGATACTGACGAGGGGGATGCAAGGATGTATGAAATCCTTGCTGGTCAAGACCTTGTGAATCTATCTCCTGGAAATTGACGCGCTGCCATCTGTTCCGTACTTTTGCTCTCTGCCAGCGGTTCCGCACTTTTGCTTTCCGATGTGTTTTTCGACCCTCTTGACAGGTAGATTCATCTGTAATTGCTTGTATCTTAATTGATTAAGTAATAAGTCTCTTGCCAAGAGGT
>ERZ1026776.1824-NODE-1824-length-11343-cov-5.643161_pt1 | contig 11343 bp, 8 predicted proteins | sample MGYA00380125_ERZ1026776 | MGnify/ENA primary metagenome ERZ1026776 (study PRJEB33269, sample SAMEA4719761) | human gut metagenome | biome: human-associated habitat; feature: organic feature; material: feces | place: Cameroon | collected 2013-10 ... | reverse complement strand
TTCTGTTCATTCTTGACCAACTGTAAAAGGCTCATCGTGCTGAAATTATTCGTTTGATCATCAGAAGATACCAATCTTAACGCATTAGCTTTAATCATATTCATCCCCTCCTTGAATTCATTTCGTAACTTATGGCTTGATTATACATATGCGGATTTCAGGCAACATCTCGATATCGGAAAAAAATGTTAAAAAAAGCCCTTGAAAACAAAAATGTTCTCAAGGGCCATAAATCCAGTATTCAATTACCAATGAATCAATTATCTCTTCGCAAGGAAGCAAACATTTGTTAGCCTTTTCTGACCATCTCGATTCTGTACATAATAGGCGATACCCGTATTAGTCCTCAAATGTTTCATCTTCAAATATTATTGAAAGGTCAAAGTCATCCGGCACTTTTTCCCTGACTTCTGCAATACTTTCATCTGATACATACTCAGAAAATAAATACTTTAAGATCCTAAGTGTATCATAATAATATGAATTACCGCCTGATTTGTTAAACTCCTTAACTATAGAAGCATTGCTATTTTGGGAGAACTCTGCCAGAACCTTAATGGGAATTTGAAGAGATATCCCTCTTGGAATACTGCTGAGTATAAGATTTGTCTCAGTAATTACACCCGGTTCAAGTGCAGCTATATCCAAAAAAGATAAATCAGAATCTTTTTTTCACTATTAAGTGTCCGGACGATGATCTATTCTCAAATCTATTTTTCATAATCCAAAATTACAACTATAAAATTAGATGTTTATTTCTAAATAGGACTCAGTTCATCGATTATCATCCGATTCTTTATTTTTATCCCTATTACGTCGCTCACGAATAAGATCCATTTGATGGTTCATGCGATTCAGAATCTCTATGTATACAGGATGTTTCTTATCAGGGAAAGATATGTTTCCACCGTATCCCATCAATCGAACAACAAGATCTACCTCATCTTGCTTTTGGTAAAAAATCTCTAATGTATAAAGATTTGTTTCGCGATCAAAGGAACAACTCTTCTTCCAGGGAGAAAACTCTGTTAGTATTCTGTCAACAATATTATGTACATCATAAAATTCTATTTTTACCGACGTGGTATTTTCTTCTCTATAGGAACGCAGTGCTTTTTCCACGGATGCATAGTCAAATGATGTTTCTGTTTCATCCGCCGTCTCAACTCGGGAAACATTCATGATATAGATTTTGTTACTGTCACATTCCTGAAAATATCCTTGAAATCTATTGTTCCTCTTTGAAAACTCTATAACAATTGGTCTAAACTCCCCAATCTTAATGCTGTTTTTCATCGTATGATATTTAATATGTAACGTTTTTCTGTCATATATGCTCTTCAGTATTGTAGCAAAAACTTTTGACTTCTTTCCAATGTTTTCTTTAGGAAAATGGAATCTATCAAAATATTTTACTTTTTCCATAGGAAAGGGTGATAAATCCGGGGCATATTGCATTAAAAGATTATTGACCAATTCTATCTCTGCGTCAGACATAAACAGCCTTATTTTGTTATCTTGAATAATTGTTTTCAACCAACGCAACTCACTTGTTGAGATTGGAACAACATCTCGATATAATTCAATTCCTGATTCACAAGTATACCTAGGCAAAAAAGATACAATCCTCTCTTCTTTTGCTTTAAATATACCATTAGAACATCTTGTTTCAACGATCTTGGTTGTTTTCTCCAGAAATCCACAGGATTTTAGAAGTTCTTTAATCTCAGAGGTAAGTATTTTTTTTGTTTTTTCACCTTTTCTATGTGAATATTTATTAATCGATTTAACAATTATTTCATCTATTTCGCATTCTGAAAAAGACTCGACAGACGAATCGGAACAAAGTCGCACAAAAACATCCGCCATAATATAATAGTATATGCTAAAAACTTCATTAAAAATCTTATCATGCTCCCTGGCTTTCGTACCATCCCCAAGTGCTTCATTAATTTTTGTAGGAAAGTCCCACCTCTCAACAGTTGGTGATTTCTCCCGTTTTTGTAATTTATTTAGTGAATCATCCAGAAGAATCCTAACTATATTTTCAACATCAGTATCAAGTGAGAATGAATCCGTATCCATCCCATCACATGATATGATACGTGAATAGAAGCTTCGCATCCATGGTATTAGTTCTGCATCATCAGAAACATTAACCGAAAACTTAAGTTGTGAATTTTCATCTGCTTCCAATATGATACCAAATCGACACTCACGATTGAGACGATTAGTTATATAGTAATCTGTGCCAGGATTATAGGCAATCCGTAGAGATACCAAATGAGGCACTACAGAATTTATTGCATTTCCATCCTGCTCTTTTGTTGTTGCAACTCCCCATGAATGCTGAATAGAGTTTCGTGCATTAGCTATATCAGCATCAATTGATTCTGCCGAAGAATGATATCCCTTTTGTGTTAAAATTGATTTGACTCTTTTGTCATCATAAAACATAATCGAGTCAATAAATTCAATTCGAAGAGCGGTATAGCTGCGGTGAATAGGTTCATAGTACATTAGGAATTCTCGCCCCAACATATTACTAACACGAATTTCAAGAGGAAAGCAGAGGAGTTCAGTTTTAAAGCCTGCTATGCCATGACTATACTTAATTTTACACCATTTTCCGTTTTCAATAGCGTATAGAAGGTCAACAATATTGAAATCATTGAGGGCTTGCATAAAGTATTCATGCTTGAACCGAAACGGGCTAACCTCACCGCTGGAAAAGCGATCCAAGAGAAAAGTCCCAACTTCGCCAAACAAGTAATATCTCGAGAAAAATTCCAGTGCTGAGTTCAGATGGCGTTCAAAATCCATATCCACATTGATGCCTGTATTCAGAATTTTTCCCATCGTCAATTCTGACAGACTCCACCAGCGATCTCCCGCTTCTTTTTTCTTTTTCCCTTTGCTTTGGTAGCGGCAAACAAAGCCGTAGGCGTCCAACTCGTCCAGTCGTTCTGTCAACGCTTTTACAGCATTGTTGTGGCGATCTGCAGCTACTATGGAATTAAACCGTTCCAATATGCTTTCTTCCAACTCAAGCGGCTCACTTTGCTGTTCGATAATCTCCACCGATGACATGTGGTCAAGTCGAAATGCTCGCAGATTCTTCTTTCCATCTATACGTGCAAGAAGAAATAGAACATTGTGGAAGGAGCGAATGCAATACGGGCTGGCTGTATATTCCTTGCCTTTCTGCTTGGCTGTCTCTTCATTACTGAAAGTCGAAGTCTTGCTATAGTGGAATCTAATCTTGCGGCCATCTTCAGCGCCCGAAAGTTCATCGCCAATTGCCCTTGTGATCTGTTCAACAATCTTCAGAAGCAGATCATTAGATTCGCCGGTCAACATAGCGTTGTCTATCTCGTCTTCGTCCTCAATTTTCGGGAACATGTTCACGAGATCCGACGTCTTATACCCCTTTTCACCGTTAGCTAGATCTTCTAGGCGCATAAGCGAATTTTCGTCTATGATGAGTCCGCTCAATCCCTCACGCAGCTTAAACGCCTCGCTCAAAGCTGCCATTGTATGTATAAAATAGGAAGGGTAAGTAAACGGTTTATATTTACAAAAGCGATACATCCTATGGAACGGATTCTCCTCCATAGACTGAGAATCCGCGTTTGCAAACATCACTTTGTTTCGTTCATCCCAGCTTGACCATTCAAAATAATCCGATACGACATTGTTTAGACGATTCCAATCATCATGAACAGTCTGTTGAGATTGGGTAAAGTGAGATAAATTCTTGAACCCATAATTATAATAATCCCGCATAGCGTTCTTAAAACTCTCATCAAACTTAAGGGCAGTTATTAATTCCTTATGTGTCCCCATAACCTTTCCTTTCTGCAAATTCCGCATTGTATTTATTCGCATTAGCATCCCAACGAACAAGTTTAACTTGTATCGTTTTTCTAATATATTTTCGTGCGATTATACCGTTTTCTTCTAAATATTTTGGTGAGATAGTCACCCCAACAGAACTATCCCTAATCATTCCTCTAATCCCACCTCTGGTAGTAACTTCAGGATTCACCAATTCAACAATATCCCCAATATTGTAATTAACAGCATTATCTTGTATTATCCCGGACCAATTATTTCTCTCTTTAAGTTTCATCGGAATACGCGTACCATCAATTTTCTCAAACAGTTCTAAAATTACGCCAATTATTTCCGCATTATATACATATGTATCCGATTTAGCGGGCAGGTTGGTAAGGATGCTCTGATAACACAGCGACGCTTCCTTAGCAGTGACAACATTAATATGGGCTGCTTTATTTCTGTAATCCACTCTTATCCTTTCACATTTTCCAACAAAGCAGCCACTCTGGCAAGTAATTCTGTCGTCAGTCCTGCTCTCAATATAGAATGACTCAAATGCACAATTATTATATGGATGTCTCGTGATACTTCGAAGATATTCTGCCATTTTCGATTTCATAAGCCGAGACTGCTCTAATTGCACATTTCTTATCTCACTCTTTTCTGAGAGTTTACCGGTTTCTCCAAAGAGAAATGGAAGATTTCCCATTGTAAATATATCTTTTATTTTGGCTTTATTACTTGGAGACAATTGGTATCTTGGACTTGCAAGTAACGCATCTGGCCAGTTTTCATTAATATCTGATGTTCCAGCTAAAGAGGGATATCCATATGTTCTAATCATATAATCAATAAGACCATCAAAGAAAACCCTTCTGAGTTCTGCTTCAAGTGCAGATGTACAACATATTGATATTCCGGAATAGTCAAAATCAGGCACACGAATATCGGCACATTTCTTAAGTAATGTACCTGCTGAAATCAAGGAAGTTTTTGATGTCGGCATTAAGTATTGCCAATTATCACCAAACAGAACCTCTAAGCCATGTCTCTCCTGATCAATAAGTTCATCTCCGGAAGTTTCGATTTGTTTATTTATATGATTTGATGTATGTTCAATAAATCTACCTATACCGGAATCCGTATCTCTGTCACCTGATGAATTAAAAATTCTTTTTTCTTTCTCTATATATGCTTTAAGTTCGCTATTTACAAAATCAACCAAATACTCGACCCCATCATGTGTCTCCTCTGCTATCCTTTTTATTTCCTTGATTTCATCGCTCATACTGCGAACAGTTTTTCCAATATTTTTGATTTTTAACCGTTCTCTCAATTCTGATATAAGATTGCCCAAATTCCACCCATTATTCCACAAGCACTGCTCATAAAACTCTCTTATATTGTCTTCGTCAGATAATCTCTTTGGCGCATTCAATACATATTCTGCCTCATCACCACACAGATCTGATTTTTTTAGTTGTAAATGTAACGAAGCCAGAAATGCATATACTGAAGTGTAGTTCTCGGTTGTTGTTTTCAGTAAACCATTATTCTTGTTCATCAGAAAATCAAGGTTTTCATCTCCACATATAGCGGTATCGCCAAAAACACAGAAGGTCCTGTCTCCAACAAACCTTGAAATATACTCCTCTTTTCCGTAATAAAACTGCGATTCAGCTATGTTTTTTGTGCTCTTTCTTGGAGACATTGACTGAATAGAGTCAAAATACATCATCTTATCAGGATCATCGCAAGTTCCAATCATATTAATCTGAATATATGGTTCAACCCTATTCTCATATAATCTAAGGGCAATATATGATTGAAGATTAACAACACGGGCAATTAACTCTTTGAAAGTTATCTGCATTTCCTCTGTTTCAGTTTTAGAAATTCTTTTGCTATATACGAAACACGGACGAGAACTCGCTATTTTGCCAAAGGCCGAAACGAAAGACCTTGCTGCATCACAGTCAATGTTTGATGCTTCAACTTCAAAATGAAGAAACCCAATACCATTCTTGAAAAGCAGGATACGAATCATCCCAATCCTGAATGTCGCATTGCTATTTAAAAGCCTATAAGTACTTGTCAAATTATTGTTAAGACCTATAACAGATCTTGCCACTGAGTTCAACTCAATCCGGCTCACTAAATACTCTCCATTGGAAACTAAAGGAGAATTTGCCATCTGAAAATTCTTTTCTATAGGTTTAGTCCTGAAGCAGTAATGAAACCATTTCTCATTATCCAGCAGCTTCTCAGAATGATAATCATCTATTTCAGCTTTTGAAACTGCAATTGTTTCCTCAAGGCTTTTTGAGAAATCACTAATGTCATAATTTAAGGGAATAAGGACATTAAGTTTTACCGTTCTCAACATAATCTATTCCTCCTGAATTCATTTGTTTATTCGTATCCGCAGACAACTTCTGTCGTCCTGATTTGCGCCGGTATTGGAACCAAACAATTCTCGCAAAGTTACATGTGCCAATGAATTGACATCCCACTTCTGCACATCTGCCTCCAAACCATCGGAGTAAATTATGATAGCATCCCCTGGCAGAATTCTAATTTCCCCATACTTTGTAAAATCCATCGCATTCGGATTACCATCCCAAACGCCATATCCACAGGGGTGACTGATATTATTGCAAATATGAAACCTTATCTCGTCCGATGTAAACTCTTTCTTATGTGTTGCTACCATTTGAGTTTGGCACTCTGTAAATGTTCTCTTAGTACCATTTCGGATGATTGCAGCATAGCAATCTCCAATATAGCCATAAATAAAACTATCCTGCTCTATGGCAAAACATATTCCAACTGTTCCCGCAGGAAATCGATGGTTTAGAATTTCATTATATTTTTTGACATTATCATTAGCTTTTTCTACAGATAACTTTAGTTTTTCCAATCCCTTCAGTTTACTCTCACGGAAAGATGATACCATCTTCTTTGCAAACTCTTCCGATGCGACCACAGCCGGACTTGGAACAGGATAATGTCCATTCTCCTTGTCTCTAGATACCCCATCAATTAATAATCCGATTTTTTCTGCTTCATCATAAACTATAAGGTCTTCATTTGGCTTATCATCCGCTTTTGTGTTCTTATAAGAAACAGATTCATATAGAATGTTAAACATTTGCTAAATCCCCCTCAAATAACGCAATTTTAGATTCAACATAAGAAATCTTTTCTTTTATTTCATTAGTCTTATGTTGAATCATTAGCGCCTCGTGGTACAAATTTGCATATTTAAGTGCTTCTTTTGTCATACCTGCACAAGCATATACTTCCATCAGGTAGGCGTACACCTGTGCGGTCGAAAAATACGTCTCACCTTTTAATTTCTCTCTGATAGTTTTAGCATCTTCAAGCAGTTTAATGGCTTCATTGTATTTATTAAGTCCCGCCAGTATTCTTCCCTTTAATTGGAATAATGAACTGACATCAGTCGAACTCCAATTCTTATATTTTTCCGGATAGCTATCCTCGTATATTGAGATTGATATATTTATCTCTTTTTCTGCATCATTGAATTTTTTTAACTCCATTAAAACCTTGGCATAGTTATAGTGGCTTATCCACAGCGCAATTTTCTCTGTTTTGTCTCCCTCATCTCTTAATTTCTCTCGAAGTTCGATACTATGTTTTGCGTATTTTATAGCATCCTCACCGTGGCCTATTGCAGCTAAAGATGATCCCTCATATGCACATATCCTGGCAATGGACTTTTCTATGGCTTTCAATTTATCCTCCAGTTTCTCGATTGATCTGGAAAAATGTATATGGGCCCCCTCGAAGTCTTCAAGATTAAACCTGCTTATGCCCTGTCTGTAAATAGAATTTTCTATTAAATTGCCAATTTCAAATGATTCGTAGTGCTTAAATGCTTTCTCCATAAGCTGTGTAACCAGTTCAATATTAGCAGTATCATAAACAGCTATGTAATACTCTCTGATTCTATTTAATATGTCCAAGTTGCACAGTTCACTTGACACGGCACGCTTCGTCAAATGCTCAACAAATGGTTCCAACGCTATAACCTGAGCCAAATACAGTTCTCTCAGGTTTCCTGTAGGTTCCAATATTGGTTTCACAAAATCAACTATAACACCCGATGTCATATCGGGGTGTGTCTTATCAAATATTGTATCGGAGAGCAGCGGATTAATGGAAATATACCCCAAATCATCAATATTCATCCAGCCAGCATCTTCCAGTTTTTCCATAATCACATCAATGGCATCTTCGCTCAACTGAGTTTTACCGCCATTGAACAGAAGGCTCTTAAACCTATCCTTAGACACTCCATTATACGGAAGCAGACTTAAGCATTCAGCAACTGTTTTTATTTCGTCATCACTTTCCAGAATAGAAATCTCAGTCAAAACAATATACAGATTCTGCATGATGCTCTGAACCGAGAGATTCTTTTTCATCGTGTCCATTAAAACTTTCGGTGTATAAGCGTCGTTATCCCTCATAAAAACTGCGCTCATCTTAATTGCTCGCGGATTATAGGACAGATAATCTAACAATTTCATCACTTCATGATCTTCAAATCTGGAATCACAAAAATACCTGAAAATTTGTAAAGACTCTTCAGGCGAAAATGCACTTACCTCATAACAATCCTCAAAACAGATCTCACTATCATCCCCAACAAGAATCATTAAATGATATCTGTCATTCTTTATCGGCAACATATTATTCAATTCTTCTTTACTGCCAATGTAATTGTCTATAATAAACAAATAGACCAGATCCATGGAATGTATTACATCCAGTTTCTCCGCAACCACTTCTCCCTGTGTCTTCTTATCTTCGTCCAGTATACCTATGGGGAGATTGTAGACAAAATCATCTATTTCCTCTACATTTTCTGCATAATATATACCGTCATATTTTTTTCTGTATCTTTTAACATAATCCTTGGCCAGTTCTGTTTTCCCGACACCAGTACACCCGCGAAGAATAATTGTTTTGTTATTTACTACTTTTTCACGTATTTCAGACACTTCGCGGTCTCTTGAAATCAGGCATCCCTCGGCTTTTGGCGGAACGGAGCCACTGGCATTAAGCATATCCGTTGAAATTTTCCATCTGCTTGTTTTTTCCTCAAATACATCGTATTCCCTGACAAACCAATCTAAAACAGCCTCAAGTGATTCAAGACAAATATATGCATCTTTCATACCAAGAGTACCATCCACCTGAAAATGCACCGCCAGATTGCTTATTCCCTGAATTGTAGATAGATTTGACACTATTGTCTTCGGCACAATCAGATTTGGTCTGAGCAAATCATCTACATAAACCTTAAGGGTGGCCGTCCTTATACTTTTTTCATCCTTCACCAGATGTTGTTGTAAAACAATATAGCGACACAATCCTTCAGCTATAACCCTCGCCTGCAGCACATTCATCAACATATCTGATTCCGTAATATCATTTTCGTCAGGATTTATGAATTTAAAATGATATTTGCTTGAAATTATACTTTCTGCATCTATCAGGTTTTTACTCAGATTCGTAAAATCAATCATTTCTTATCCCTCGTATACCAATTCATTTCCAATTCTCTACCTGTTTGACTGCTGCTCGTTTTTATCTTTCAATGTCCTCAATATGTACCATTTCCATAATGTCACCCACATCACAGTCTAATACTTCACATATTCTTTTTATTACATCCATCGATACTTGCTCATTTTTCCCCATTTTTGCCAAAGTAGCCGAACCCATACCTGTCAGATCTCGCAATTCAACTTTCTTCATATCTTTATCTATTAACAATTTCCAAAGTTTGTTATAACTAATATTCATAAATGCACTCCGTACAAAATCAAGTCCACCATCAACTTCAGTAAATAATTCATATTATTAAGTGACAATCAATCCAACCCCGATTTCAGCATAGCATACAATATATACATATGTCAATATTCAGCATTCAGGTAATTGAACCAAATATTCACCTATAAAAACCAACAATTCAATGTTCAAAACTGACCTCTTCATCCCCATACCACCTTAAATGAACAAAACCAAAATCAAACGGACCTGCATCAACAACATACATATCTTCGTAAAGGTCATACAATTCCCAGAATGCATACATTGTTCATCTTGGAGAAAATCGCAAGGTTCTTAAACGCATGTGCCTCGTCTACCATGATGGAACCAATTCCCAGCTCCTCAAAGGTAATAAGGTCATCCTTCCTGCTTTCGTCTGCAAGTGCAGATATCTGTTCCTGCAGCTTCTTTTTCTGGCTCTCCATCTGCTTAACCATCCACTGCTCCCCGTTCTGGCTCTTCATGTCATCAATCGCATAAACAGAGTTTATTCTTTCACACATTAGTGGTATGCTCATATCTGCCTTCTGACAGCAGTAGAAGGAGGCTCTATGAGCAAATATATTCCCGGTAACCAGAAACATCTTTCTCTTGAGGACCGTAAGTACATTGAACGTTCTCTCAATAGTGGAACTTCTTTTAAGGATATCGCAAGGTTCTTATGCAAGGATCCTACAACCATCTCGAAGGAAGTGAAGCTTCACCGGTTAAGTGACTGGTATCACAAAGGTACCTTTTATAATGCACACAACTTCTGCATTCATAGGTATCACTGCAGGAAAACAAATGTATGTGGCAAGATCATCCTCTGTAACATCAAGTGCGCTTCCTGTCCCACCTGTAATCAGACCTGTGCTGATTTTGTCAGAGAACGGTGTAACCGCCTTGACAAGGCTCCTTATGTCTGCAATGGATGTCCCAAAGCCATCAATCACTGTACGATTGCCCACAAGTACCGCTATGATGCAATCTTTGCAGATCGTAAGTACAGAGAATGTCTGTCTTCCTCCAGAGCCGGCATTAACATGACCAAACAGGAACTCCACCAAAAGGATGTGGTCATCACCCCTCTCATTTATCAGGGGCAGTCACCCTACCAAATCATTACAAACCATCCGGAACTGGATATGTCAGTCAGGACACTGTACTCTTATCTTGATAACAGCATCCTTACCGCAAGAAACATTGACCTGAAGCGCAAAGTTAAATTCAAACCACGCAAGGTACACAAAACACAGATCAAAGATCGTACTGTTTTCAATGGCCGCATGTTTACAGATTTCCAGTCTCTTGATCTTGACCATTTCACTGAAATGGACACCGTTCATTCCTCTCAGGAGTCCAAACGTGTTATTTTGACCTTCTTCCTGACCCGGGAAAAGCTGTTCCTGGCTTTCATTATGAACCGTTGCACAAAAGGTGCTGTAAAGCTTATTTTTGACAAGCTAGAGCGTCAACTGCTTTATTCAGTACTATTCTGACTGACCGTGGTTCAGAATTCGGAGATCCTGAGGCTTTAGAGACTGGTACTGACGGAATGATTCGTTCGAGCATCTATTTCTGTGATCCAATGAGGAGCGGTCAAAAAGGTGGCATTGAGCCTGTCTCTTATACACATCTGACGCTGCCGACGAG
>ERZ1026776.1823-NODE-1823-length-11349-cov-4.455640_pt1 | contig 11349 bp, 7 predicted proteins | sample MGYA00380125_ERZ1026776 | MGnify/ENA primary metagenome ERZ1026776 (study PRJEB33269, sample SAMEA4719761) | human gut metagenome | biome: human-associated habitat; feature: organic feature; material: feces | place: Cameroon | collected 2013-10 ... | reverse complement strand
TGTGTATAAGAGACAGGTGGTGGCTCTAATGGAGCACTTTATCCAGCGAAAACATTTATGGAAAGAGAATGTGCAAATATTAAGTCAGCACTAATTAATAGTAATGAATTTGTATATAGTACTCCGAAGGATTTGGGAAAAAATGTAATCGTGTGTTTATCATGCCATAAGGGAAATACACCGGAAACAATTAATGCAGCGAAACTGGCAAAGGAAAAAGGTGCAGCTGTAATTATTCTGACATGGAAAGAGGAATCAGAGATTACCCCATTTGGTGATTATATTATCAATTATACTTTTGGGGATAATAAGGATATTGCTGGTGAAAAAATTATCTGTGCACTTCTGGTGGCAGTGGAACTGTTGAATCAGACAGAAGGGTATGAGCATTATGAAGAATTTATGGATGGTGTTGGACGTATTGATGGTATTGTGAAACATGCATGTAAGCATGTGGAAAAACGGGCTGAACTGTTTGCCAGGGAATATAAAGATGATAAAATTATTTATACTATGGCAAGCGGAGCAGGTTATGGTGCAGCATATATGCAAAGTATATGTATTTTTATGGAAATGCAGTGGATTCATTCTTCCAGTATCCACAGTGGGGAATTTTTCCATGGACCTTTCGAAATTACAGATAAAGAAGTACCATTTGTGCTTCAGGTTTCTGAGGGAACCAATCGGCCGTTGGATGAACGTGCATTGAAGTTTTTGAAGACTTATGCAAAACGGATTGAAGTAATTGATGCAAAGGATTTAGGGCTGTCTACAATTGATGCATCAGTCGTAGACTATTTTAACCATTCCTTATTCACAAATGTATATCCGGTTTATAATAAGGCTTTGGCTGAGGAGAGACAGCATCCACTGACAACACGACGCTATATGTGGAAGGTAGAGTATTAAAAAACTTAAAAAATGATGTAAACATACAGCATGTCAGATTTTGATGGAAAATTTGAAGTACATTACAAGGAAAGCCTGGAAATGATAATGATTTCCGGGCTTTCTGAGCTTTGACACATGACCTGAGGAAGAAGGAACGGAATTGAAAAAAACAATAGGTATTATTGGTGGCATGGGACCGATGGCTACCTGCGATTTAATGAAAAAGATTTTTGAAGTGTCAGATGCAGACTGCGATCAGAACTATGTGCATGTTTGTGTTGATTGTAACACGAATATTCCGGATAGAACGAAAGCTATTCTTGAAAAGGGAGAGGATCCTATACCAGAGATGGTAAAAAGTGCAGTAAGTCTGCAAAATATGGGAGCAGATTTATTGATGATACCTTGTAACACAGCACATTTTTTTTATGATCGGTTAAAAATATTTACTGATATCCCGATATTGCATATGCCCCGCGAGACAGTAAAAGCTTTAAAAGAGCAGAATATATCATGTGCAGCCGTATTGGCTACGGATGGCGTGATAAAGAGTGGGGTTTATGAGAAAGAGCTTCGGGCACAGGGAATCAAAACGATTTATCCGGATGCAGAGCAGCAACAGAAAATTATGGCAGTAATCTATCAATGTATTAAAGCTGGAAAAAAGGATGTAGAAAAGTACGGACTTGACGATATTTTAAAATCCTTGATTAAACAGGGTGCGCAAAGTGTGATTCTGGGATGTACTGAATTACCAATTGCTTTTTCCTTGGCAGGAATCAGAGAAAATATAGTTGACCCGACGGAGATTGCAGCAAGAGCTGCATTAAAATTTCTGCAATTACCAATACATGCATTATAAAGCAGCTGTATTTTTATGAAAATAAATGGTATCGGAAAAGTGTGAAAACTCCCTTCAAAAAGCCTCCAAAAAGTCGCAACAAACATTGACAATCCGTGGGTTTGAGGACTATACTAATATATAAATTATAAATACCAGACAGGTTATTACAGAAAGAGAAAGGGAGGTATATGATAACAGGGAATTATCATATATTTTCAGAGCCTTTTTGAATATTTCTGAAGGGGGAAACAGATGATTCAAAAATATTATAACAGTATTCTGGAACAGGTTTTTGCACAGATTGGAAAGAAAGAACACAACATTGTTCTGGCAAAATACAGCAATGATTTTTCATTAAAGCAGTTGGAAATATCAGAGCAGATAACAAATAATAAAGAGGTTCATTTTGCAGCCCACGAATTCCGGGCAGAGAAATTATCGGGAGCATATGAGCCTTTTCTGGATTTGATTTTGGAACTTTTCGACCAGCAGAAGGAGATGACATTTGATGAATTTCTGGACAAGTGTAATGTCTATTCCCTGCAGCGGCCGGTTATTGCAGCATACCGGGAGACCGGGAAATGTATCCGGAAAGAGAGTTTATTGTATACAGAAGTTGACTATGAGCGGGAGCGGATGCATGATGCTATTGTGGCAATGCTTGTTGAAGTTTCTAAGATACAGCCGTTTATGCTTTGGATTAACCGCATGCAGTTTGCCGGAAATGGAACCATAGAAATAGTCTATGAACTGTTAAAAGCAGAGCATACAGAGAATATCGGAATCGTTCTCGGCATGAATGAGCAGCAGCGTCTGCCGGAATATATGCTGCCGGGCTGGGAAAACGTAACGGAGGAATTGGATAATAATGTTGCAATATTCCGCATTGGAAATGCCGGAGAATCCCGGGAACAAAGAGATGAGGTTATTACAGCAGAAAGTATTGAAGATGATATCAGAACATTGCAGAATCTTGTCTTTTTCATGGATTTTGAACAGGCGTTGTTTTATCTGGATAAAGTAGACCGCAGAATCAGATTTGACAATTTTACAGTATCGGATGAAGTGAAATACGAACTCTGGCAGTTCTATGCATATGTATCGGTATATATGAGGGATTTGCCAAAAGCACTGGAAATAAGTGAGGGTATCTTACAGATTGCAGAGAAGAAAAAGAACCGCAGGATGCGCTTTTATGCATATTATCTCCGCTCTGTAATTTATATGTATCAGTCAAAACTGCAGGAAGCCACTGAATGTGCAGGTGTTGCAAAAAGTATTGCAATAGAAGGCGGCATGGAGCGCGGTCAGTTTGAAGCAGAGCTGGTAGAAATACAAGCGAAAATGGCAGGCTGGAATAATATTTTCTTCTGTGCACAGAATGTGGAAGTCAGCGATGCCATGATTGAAAAATTAATGAAATATGACTACCGGAATCATCTGGCGTACATTTATGTATATGCCTATGACAATAAGCCAGAGATTGTGGCAAAGGCATATTATTCCGAATCCCAGCTTATTTATTTCAGTAAGGGAATCAGACTGGCAACAGAAATTGGCAATACACAGCTTATTTACAATGCATATCAGAAGAACATTATGCTGGCGTCTACCAACGGTATGTATCCGATTGCGCTGCTGTATTCGGTAAGAACTTTTGAAGCACTGGACAATAAACGCTCCGTGGAAAGTGGACGTATTTTCTCGGGAATCGGTTATACCTTAACGGCATTAAGACAGAATGACCTTGCAAAGCGTTATTTTCAGAAAGCAGTAGAAATTTTATATAATCTGGAATTGCCGGAGGATATTGCGGAAGTATATTACAATATGGCAATTAACTGTATTGCAGCAGAAGAATTCAAGGAAGCCAATGAATATCTGATGCGCTGTATGAAGACCATTGAACGTCTGCATTTAAATAGTCTGAGGGTCTGTAATTTAAGTAAATTGTATGGACTTCTGGCACTGTGCAGCCAGAAACTTGGCAACCGCTTCAACTGTGAACAGTACCTCAATAACTGCAAACAGTTCTTGAATTACATAATTGAAAAAGAAAAGCTTCAGAATGATGTGGGAATCATCCACGATTATGCACGTTGTGATGACGATATGTTCCTTTATCATTTCACACGGGCATTACTTGGAATGGATTCCGGTAATGATTCGTCAGCATTTGAAGATTTTAATTGTGCAGAGACACATCTGGTGCGGACTGAGGGAAACCAGTTCTTCTGTTATCAGCTGTTCCGTAAGGACAGGATCCGCTTTTATGGGCAGACAGGAAGAATGGAACTTAAGAGCAATGAAGAGGCAATCTTAAAACAATATCTTGAGGATAATACCCATTCTCTCACAGATGAAGAAATTAAGGTATTAGAGCCATTAGAACAGTATTTATCAGAAGAACCTCTTCATGTGATATCTTCCCAGGAGATGGAAATGCAGCTGAAGCAGGAAAGCATAAACCGTGCTTACAAGCAGGAACGCCGTCAGATGGATTTTCTGTCGACATGGCAGAAGACAATTGATGTGACGGATGTTTCGGCAGAAGTAATGGTAGAGAATGTTATGCGGACATTCCTGTATCATTTTAATTTGGACCGGGCATTATATATACAGTATCATGGAAGAAAACCAAAGGTACTTTATGATAATACAGAAGCCAGTCTTTCTATGAAGGAGCAGAAGTATTTAAAGGAAGTGTTCGAAAAGACACAGAGAGGGTTTGTTGTATCGAAAATCAGCAGTAACTATTCGGAACATCTGAATGTGGTCAAACTGTTTGGTGAAGATAATGTATGCTCCCTTGTTGCTATTCCATTCTTTGACAATGGAAAAGTAACAAGTATTATGATAGCATATATTCTGATGAAGGATAACTGGCATTCCTCCATCAGCCGCTATATGTTAGATGAGAGTGATATGCGGATTTATGAGCTTTTGTTCCGGGAAGTGCAGTATGCACTGAATCGTCTCTATGCATATGAGAAGCTCTACGAAATGAATACTGCATTGTATAAATCTGCAGTAACCGACCAGCTGACAGGAATTCTCAACAGGAAGGGATTCTATCAGAACATCGAGGAAATTATCCGGAAGATTAAAAAGGGCCACATGAAGCATGATTTTGGTATTATGTTTATCGATCTGGATAATTTCAAAGGATATAATGATACCTTTGGACATGATGTGGGAGATTTGCTGCTTAAGTCCATGGCAAATATCTTCAGCAGGGTCTGCAGGGACAAGGGCTTTGTGACACGTTTCGGTGGTGATGAATTTATTATTTTCCTCTACACCGGAGAAAAAAAGACCTTAGAGGCTACCGCAAAGGCTATCTATAAAGAGATTAAGAAACAGGATGGGTTCAGGGAACTGATTGCAAAAGAAATCGGACAGCCGGTTGAGATTGATGATAAGAAATTACTTTCCTGCTCTATTGGTATTATTTCTTCCAATCAGGTAAAGAAGGCAGAAGACATTGATGAAATGATTAAAGTGGCAGATGATCTTCTGTATGCAGTAAAAGCAGAATCCAAAGGAACGTATAAGTTCTTTGAAGAACAGGAACAGAAGTAAAGCAAAGGAAACGGGAAAACGTATGGTAATGAAGCTTCCAGAGCATGTTAAGTTTATAATTGAGAAGCTGCAGGAAGCAGGCTTTGAAGGATATGCAGTAGGAGGGTGTGTCAGAGACACCCTCCTTCAACGTGTGCCTCAGGACTGGGATATTACCACTTCTGCTTATCCGGAAGACGTAAAAGAAATTTTTGGGCGCACCATCGATACCGGAATTGAGCATGGAACGGTAACGGTAATGCTGGATAAAAAAGGGTATGAGGTGACAACTTACCGGATTGATGGCGAATATGAGGATGCCAGACATCCGAAGGAAGTAACCTATACAGATAATCTTTTAGAGGATTTAAAACGCAGGGATTTTACCATTAATGCCATGGCATATAATGAACAGCGGGGACTGGTGGATGCTTTTGACGGAGCAGGAGATTTAAAGCGTGGCATCATCCGCTGTGTAGGAGAACCAAAGGAGAGATTTGGGGAAGATGCTTTAAGGATGCTTCGGGCAGTGCGATTTGCGGCACAGCTGGGCTTTGATATAGAAGAAGAGACAGCAGAAGCGATTCAGGAGCTTGCACCGATGTTAAAAAAGGTCAGTGCAGAGCGTATTCAGGTAGAACTGGTTAAACTTCTTACCTCAGTCCATCCGGAGGAGATGCGTACCGTATATGCCACAGGAATTGCGGATGTGGTACTGCCGGAATTCTCGGTGATGATGCGTACACCACAGAATAATCCCCATCACTGTTATACAGTAGGAGAACATACCATTGAAGTGTTAAAAGGTGTGGAAGCAGACAAAGTGCTACGGCTTGCAGCATTATTTCATGATGTGGCAAAGCCCGACTGCCGCAGTACAGATGAAGATGGAATTGACCATTTCTACGGGCATCCGCAGGTGGGAGCAAAGAAGACGAAGACAATTTTACGCAGATTAAAATTCGACAATGCAACCATTGATATGGTCTGCCGTCTGGTGGCAATTCACGATATTAATCCGGCACTGACACCGGAGTCTGTACGAAGGGTGATACAGAAGGCGGGATTAGAGTGCTATCCGGTTATCTTTGAGTTAAAGAAAGCAGATATTTTAGCCCAGAGTGATTATCAGAGGAAAGAAAAGCTGGAAGCATTGGATGGATATCATAAGATTTATGATAAAATAATCGAAGATGCAGACTGCCTGACACTAAAAGACCTTGCACTTAACGGACGGGACTTAATGGAACTTGGCGTGAAGCCCGGTCCACAGATAGGAAACATTTTGGCAAAGCTTTTAGATGTGGTAATCGAAGAACCGGAAAAGAATACAAAAGAATATCTGACAGGTTATACTTTAAAGAACCTCTTCATATGATAGAAAGACGCATAAAGATTTGTGCGAATTCGTCGTATGGAGGGGTTTTTGTGTATAATTTATCGAGCCAGTTGTTAGAACAGTATCCGTTTGAGGTAACCGCCATCCAGAAAGGAAGGGGAACCTATATCTGCACGACATCAGAGGGCGGAAAAATAATAATGGAATCTTTTCGCGGGTCAAAAGGCAGAGCGGAAGCTTTAGAACATATTTTGCTCCGTCTGAAAGAAAATGGAATAGAAGTAGATGAAATCATACATACCAGGGAAGGAGAAATCTTAGCCCAGGAGGTGGATGAAACCTGGTACTATGCCAGAAAATATATGGAGGGCAGGGAGTGCGAGACCAGGAGCCGTGATGATGTACTTGCTGCAGTAGAAGAACTGGCACATCTGCATCTTGTTCTGCAGGAGGTGGAGAATGAAAATTTAAAAACCGGCGGACAGGATTATGCCATGGAGGTATTCCGGCACAACCGGGAGCTTAAAAAGGTGCGCAATTATATTCATGGAAAGCATAAAAAGAATGAGTTTGAAATGATATTTATGCACAATTATCAGACTTTCCTGAATCAGGCGCTGGACGTGGAACGTCGGCTGATGAAGCCAAATCCGGGTGAAGCGCAGGGGCAGAGCGGACAGCAGAGCCGGGAAGCAGCAATGTATGGAATCTGCCATGGAGACTTTAACCAGCATAATGTATTATTTACCCATGGTAAAATTATAATTACAAATTTTGAACAGGCACATTATGATGTGCTGGTAGGAGACCTGGCGCATTTCTTACGGAAACTGATGGAAAAACATAATTTTAATATCGGGCTGGCAACAGATATGCTGGCAGCTTACGAAAAAAGACGAAAATTATTACCAGAGGAATGGGAGCAGCTTTATGTAAGGATGGCATACCCACAGAAGTTCTGGAAAGTGGCAAATCACTACTTTAATGCCAATAAGGCGTGGGTGTCCGGCAGAGACATTGAGAAGTTGAACCGGGTTATCGAACAGGAAGAAATCCGTCAGCAGTTTTTAAGAATGTTATTTTATTTTGTGGAATAATCATGTATAATCATGTACAGGCAATTGCCGGAGGAAAAGAGCATACAGGAGAAAAAGAGGTGCGAAATGAAGCAATCAGGGAAGCACTGGCTGTTGGCTTTGGTTATTTTCACAGTATTTGTGGCCTTGAGCGGCTGTGGAAGGAAAGACGATGGGCCTGTCAGCATGAAAGGCTATGCATCAGGTGTTGAGACAGCAACGGAGGAAGAAACACAGGCAGAGGAAAGCAGCCTGTATACGGTAAGTGGTGTTGATACAACACTTTCAACAATGACATTTCTGAATATTGACACGGGACGTTATGAACAGTATTCTTATACAGACGGGACAATTTTTAAAGACAGACATGGCAGTCTGATTTCGGCAGCATCCATGGTACCGGGAAAAGTGGTTACTTTAACACTCCGGGACAAAGACCTGATATTGGAAAAGGTGGAGCAGTCGGCAGATGCATGGGAGATGGACGATATCGGCAAATTTTCCTATAATGAAGAAGATAAGATATTTACCATAGGAGACACAAAGTATTCTTATAATGAAGAATTACAAGTGTTTTCCGGAGATGCAGCCATAGAATTGTCCGCAGTTACCGGACAGGACACCTTAAGAATACAGGGAATTGACCGGAAAGTGCTGTCAGTGTCCGTTACAACAGGACATGGGGTCATCCAGCTTGTAAATACACAGGCATTAGAGGGTGGCTGGTTAAGCCTGAACCATAAGAATTATTATAAAATCACGGAGAATATGCAGTTAGAGGTGCCGGAAGGAACCTATGAATTAACCGTTGCCGGCAATGGCTACGGCGGTTCCACAGAGGTAGCTGTAACAAGAAATGAGCAGATTTCCGTGGATGTAGATTCCATAAAGGGTGAGGATCCGAAATATTGTACTTTAACCTTTGCGGTTGATGTTGCAGGCGCTTTGATGTATATTGATGGTAGTCAGGTTGATTATACACAGCCATTACAGCTGCAGTATGGCATCCATTCCATACAGATTACTGCAGATGGATATGACACCTGGTCGAAGCGGCTATATGTAAATTCGCCGGAAGCACAGATAGAGATTGCGTTGTCAGACGATGATACGGGCAGTACAGAGACAGAATCGACGGAAACTGCCGGAAATGAAGAGAATACAACCGTGGAGCATAAGCATTCCGACAGTACATCAGATTCGAATCGTACGACAGGCACTACCGGGTCAACAGGTTCATCCAGTGACTCTGATGCATATAGGAAGGCATTGAGTGAAATTATTGATACATTAACCAGTAACAATAATTCTTCGACAAGTACATTAAATCAGGTAGTTAACAGTCTTACGAATTAGTGGGAGAAATGAAAGGGAGAGACATCCGAAGGAGGCTGCCACTGGCAGGTTCTTTTGGTAAACAACATAAATGAAAAGTAGGAGGAAATCAGGAATGGGTTACAAGGAAACTTACGAAGCATGGCTTGAGGGAGCATATTTTGATGAGGCAACCAAGGCTGAACTTCAGGCAATCAAAGGCAATGACAAGGAAATTGAGGATCGTTTCTATAAAGATCTTGAGTTTGGTACAGCAGGATTACGTGGGGTGATCGGTGCCGGTACCAACCGTATGAACATCTATACTGTCCGCAAAGCAACACAGGGTCTTGCAAATTATATTTTAAAAGTAAATGCACAGGATAAGGGTGTGGCAATTGCCTTCGATTCCAGACATATGTCACCGGAATTTGCAGATGAATCTGCACTTTGCCTTGCAGCAAACGGAATCAAAGCATATGTATTTGAGTCATTAAGACCAACACCGGAATTATCTTATGCAGTCCGTAAATTAGGATGCACTGCCGGAATTAATATTACAGCAAGCCACAACCCGCCAGAATACAATGGATACAAGGTATACTGGGAGGACGGTGCACAGATTACACCACCTCATGATACGGGAATTATGGATGAAGTAAAGAAAGTAACAGATTACAGCACTGTTAAGACCATGTCCTTAGAGGATGCCAGGGCAGCAGGCCTTTATGAGACTATCGGCGCGGCAATCGATGATGCTTATATTGCAGAGCTTAAGAAGCTTGTGGTACATCAGGATGCCATTGATGCAGTGGGCAAAGACATTAAGATTGTATACACACCATTACATGGAACAGGAAATATCCCGGTCCGCCGTGTGTTAAAAGAGCTTGGCTTTGAAAATGTATATGTTGTTCCAGAACAGGAACTTCCGGATGGAGATTTCCCAACCGTAAGTTATCCGAACCCGGAGGCAGAGGAAGCATTTGCATTGGGACTTGCACTGGGCAGGAAAGTAGATGCAGACTTAATCCTTGCAACTGACCCGGATGCAGACCGCCTCGGTGTATATGTAAAGGATTCTAAGACGGGAGAATATCATTCCTTAACCGGAAATATGTCCGGCTGCCTGATCGGTGATTATATTATCGGACAAAAGAAAGCAATCAACGGCTCCCTGCCGGCAGATGGTGCATTTATCAAATCCATCGTATCTACCAATATGGCAGATGCCATTGCAGAATACTATGGCATTCAGTTAATCGAAGTATTAACCGGATTCAAGTTTATCGGGGGCAAAATCTTAGAGTTCGAAAAGACCGGAAAAGGAACCTACCTCTTTGGAATGGAAGAAAGCTACGGCTGCCTGACCGGAACCTATGCAAGAGATAAGGATGCAGTGGTAGCATCTATGGCGTTGTGTGAGGCTGCTGCATATTACAAGACCAGGAATATGACTCTTTGGGATGCAATGCTTGCCATGTATGAAAAATATGGATATTATAAAGACCATGTTGAGTCTATTACATTAAAGGGAATCGAGGGTCTGGCTAAGATTCAGGAAATCATGGATACACTGCGCAGCGAAACTTTAACTGAAATCGGTGGCTATAAAGTTGAAAAAGTACGTGATTACAAGAAGGATACCATTACAGACCTTGCAACCGGAGCAGTAACAGCAACAGGACTTCCAAGCTCTAATGTACTTTACTATGAATTAAACGATGCTGCGTGGTTCTGTGTAAGACCATCCGGTACCGAGCCGAAAGTAAAATTCTACATTGGTGTGAAGGGTTCATCCATGGAAGAAGCAGAGCAGAAATATGAAGTCCTTGGAAAAGCAGTTTTGGACAAAATCAACAAAATGTTATAGACCAAATTGTATGCCTTAATTTACCGTATTTTCCTTGACAAATAAAGGAAAAACAAGTATAAATATATTCGTAGGTAATCTTGGAGAGTGTAGACCTCAAGAAGAATTATAAAATCCAGAGGAGGAATTTTAACATGAACAAAGCAGAATTAGTATCAGCTATGGCTGAAAAAACAGCTTTATCTAAAAAAGATGCAGAGGCAGCTTTAAAAGCTTTCACTGATATCGTAGCTGAAGAATTAAAAAAAGGTGAGAAAATCCAGTTAGTTGGATTCGGTACTTTCGAAGTATCTGAAAGAGCTGAAAGAACAGGAAGAAACCCACAGAGCGGTAAAGAGATGGTTATTCCAGCTTCTAAAGCACCTAAGTTCAAAGCAGGAAAAGCTTTAAAAGATTTAATCAATAAATAAGTTGATAAAATGATTCTGATTAGAGGTGTAACGCTGTCTCT
>ERZ1026776.1822-NODE-1822-length-11353-cov-5.079041_pt1 | contig 11353 bp, 7 predicted proteins | sample MGYA00380125_ERZ1026776 | MGnify/ENA primary metagenome ERZ1026776 (study PRJEB33269, sample SAMEA4719761) | human gut metagenome | biome: human-associated habitat; feature: organic feature; material: feces | place: Cameroon | collected 2013-10 ... | reverse complement strand
ACGGATTGTATGCAGCAGGAATGTCCGTAGCCTTCTTGCCAGTCGCATCCTTGCCGCCCTTGTCGAGCTTGAACTTCCATTTCAGTTCGCCCGTCTTCTTGTCTACCTTCTGCTCTTTGGTCTTCGGGTCAATATCTGGAATAGCCAAGTCTGGGTTCTCGTCTGCACGTATCCACACGCCAAGCTCGTTAGCCTCCACACGCTTGCCGTTCACGGCTGCTGCCATAGGAGGATAGAGCTTACCGTCTATCACCTGCATAGCACGGTACACCTTCACAGTCTCGCCATTCTCCAGTTCTTCAAGTGTAGCCTCGTCAGTCTCCTTGTGATACTTCAAGTCCGAATCGGTCTCCTCGCTCTCACGGATTACCTCCTCAGCTTCCTTCTCGTCCGTCACCACCTCAATGCCAGTCTTCTTGGTTATCTCCGTGGCAATGTTCTTGACAGCTTTGTCTACTTCTCGCTGTTCTTCTCCTGCTTGAATGTCTCTATCAGGGCTTCCTCCATTGTCATTCCCGGGTTTGCCTTCCTTATCTCCCTCCAATGGGCCACCGTTTTCTTCGGTAGATACATCATCGATATTCTTCCGCTCGAGTGTCTTATCTCCACTCTTTGCAAGTCCTTCTTTTCTTCTTCTGTCATTTTCTCGTTCTTTTAATGATATTTCTGCTATGTTTAATAGAGTAGGATTATCTGTAATTTCAGACATTGCATCCTTGCCGTGTTCTTGTGCGTATGTTACAAGATGTGCTAAAGCTTCGTCGGCAAGCATATAAAGCGCATCTGTATCATCCATTTCCGAAGCTCGTTCTGTATACTCTTTCATATTTGACAGAACTTCAACAACTCGTTCAAGTTCCTCTCGTGTAAGAGTATTCATATCTGTTATCGAATATACAAGAGCCTCGACCCTTGAAGGGTCTACTTCATTGTCCGCATGAACCGACTCATGCTCAAATGTCTCACGCAATTCTTCAGAGCCAGTACTGCCTTCAAGGTATATATGAATCTTACCATCTTCGTAATATCCTGGATAATGAGCACCCTCTGGCATATTTTCGATAATGGTCTTATCATTTTCTGTTTTCGCCGCATCCGCCAAGTCCTGCTTCGTCCTCAACACAACAGGCTCGTCATACCCATTACTCTTGGCAAACTCTTTCACATACTCTCCCATTTGGTCGAGTATACGCTCACGTTCTTCACCCTTGGCTTCCTTAAGCTGCTCTACGGCTTTGTTGTAGTCTGCTTCGCTTGTGATGACGTTTCCTCCTCGCGCTTGCGGTTCAGTTCTCTCAGAGCCGCCAGCATCGCCATTTCCTTCTTTGCTTGAATGTCTTGTTTCATAGTCTTTCCTGTTTCTAAGTTTCAAAAATTCCTTTATAAACTCTTCATTCGTAGGTCTCTCGCCGAACATTTCCATCTGGTTGGCATCTGCATAAGGAGCAGCATTTCTGTTATACGCCATCATCAGCTCACGGAAGTCCTCAGCCTTACCCTCCAGAGCAAGAGCAATAGCCTGCGAGATAGGGTCAAATCTGTCCGCAGCGTTCTCGCCAAACATAGCAGGAGTGCGCAAGTATGCGTCCACACCGCTTCCGCCTTGACGAGCTTCGTACAGCAACTGCACTGCCTGGTCTATCTCCTTCATCAGAGCATAGTCGCCAAGTTTCATATTGTCCGTCACAGCACGGATGCCGTTCAGAGCCTTGGTTTTCAGCATAGCGTCAGCGCCCATCATGCGGATGGTGTTCTCCGAGAACACACTGCCCAATAGCAGGTTCTTCACGAAGTCCTTGCCTGCTGCCGAAAGCTTGTCCTCACCCTCACGCAATCCGGCTACCTCGTTCAAGCCAATAACGCCCTTATCAATTAAACGCTTTAGCAACGAGTTTATTGCAGTAGGATTGTTAAAGAATGCGTCAAGACTGCCGCTTCCCTCTATCTCTGATATAATAGTGCCTATCTCGTCAGCAGAAAGCTTCTTCGAGTTCGCCACTGCCTGCTGAGTATTGCCCTGCGATTTCTTCTCGTTCTTGTTGAACTTGGCAAAGGTTGCCGTGTCATACTTCATCGGCTCGTCACTCACAAGCACAAGGCGCGGATGCTTTATACCACTCTGCTCAATCTGCTCTGCTGTGAAGCCGTAATTCTCTGCATTCTCCTTCAATGCTTCAAGATAAGCACTGTCGGTACCGTTCTTTGCTGCCTTCTGTCCCGCCATCGTTCTGCCGTTACCGTCAACAACAATGCCGTCAGATGTCACAACCGGAACCTGGTCTACTGCCTGTCCGTCATACTTCATGGCTATCATATCCGTTACCATCTGAGCCTGCTTGTCATTCTCATAGTCACGGTCGTTGATAGTCCTGCCTTCTTCGTTCACTGGGAAACCCTCACTTTTCTTATATCCGTCGTTGGCATTATGCGAAGGAGTAAGACTGTCTGCCTCCACCAGTTCATAGTGGCCCTTAATCTTGCTACCGTCTGGCAGAGTGCGTGTGCGCTTGTTGCCCACAATGCGCGTTCCGCTCTCAAACTTCTCTCTCGGCTTGCTGAGGCTCATGTCTCCCTCAGAAGGTTTTGCCTCTGCTTCCATCGTAGCCTTCACCTTCTTCTCCACCATCGCCTTCTTGATGTTGGTGTAAAGCTCAAGCTCCTTTTGGGCAGCTTCAATAGCAGCCTTCTTCTTGGCCTTAGCCTCCAGCACGTCCGCATCGTCAGCGGTCATGTCTATATCCATCTTCTCGGCTTTGCTCAAATCCTTCTTGGCTCGTTCAATCTTGCCGTCTGTCACAGCCTCAGCATCCTCGCCGAATGTCTTTTCTATCCACTCAGCTCCCTGCTCTGGAGTCATCATCGAGTAGTCAGCAGTCTCGCGGCCCTTCGAATCCTTTGTCATGGGCACAGGTGTGCCATCTGCAAATGTAGGCACAGGCTTGTTTGCCTCGCCAGTCTGCACAGGAGTCTCTGCATTGCCCTGCTCAGTTGTCGGCTGTTCCGGCTTTTCACCTTCTGGTGTTACAACACCTGCAGCATTCTCCATCTGCTTTTGCTGCTCATTCTCCGCATACACCTCAGAGTTCTTCACCTCCAACATCGTCTGATAGTTCTTGGCATAGTCCTCCGTCTTTTCCACATGGTCAAGCTGCACGTCCTTCTTGCTCACGAAGTCCATCTCCTTTGTATTCGGGTCAAGCACGCTAAGCATGTCGCCAACGCTTTCTCTCGCTCTACCCTCATTATCAAAGGCAACATCGCCCGCTCCAACAATCAGCACTCTGCCATTATTGTCCTTCACAAACAACATCTGACCGCCCTCTTGCTTCTCGCCGTTCAGCTCACCCTTGTAGCTCCATCGCTCCACATGCTTCTGTACGGTCTCCACAATTTTGTGTTGAGTTCCACTATACATGCCCACAGCTTTAGCTTTGGCATTGATATAGTTGGCAAAAGGCGCAAGCTGTTCCTGCGTCACTCCCGAATTTATCAGCTCCATGTATATCTGAGGTTCCGAAAGACCTTCCTTTGTCAGTCTCTCATACTCTTGCTTCAACACATCGTTGCTTTCCAAGGCTGCATTAAACGCCTTCTCCGCATTATTCATGTTGTTCAGCACCTCAGCCACAGCCTCATTGTTGGGATTCTCCGTACCAAGACCATTCTCCTCAACCACGTCCTTGCCCTCAGTCTGCGACTGGTCGGGATGCAACGTTCCTTCAGGAAACTGTTCTCCCTCATAAGCCTTTCTCAGAGCCACACAAGCATTCTGTTCCTCCTCGCTGCGCTTCAACGGGTCTTTGTCCATAGCTGCCTTCAACTGTTCTGCAGTAAAGCCAAACGTCTTAGCTACAGTCTCCAATGTTTCTTGTGCCGCCTTCTCGTCCTTTATCTGAGCTGCACCATAGGCATTACTCAAACGCTGGTTTTCGCGTCTCAGTCTGAGTGAGTAAACTACAGATTCTCGTTCGTCCTCAGTTTTGACAATATGTTCTGACAATAGCTCTCCATATTTACTATACTCGCTTATAGTGCCTCCGCCATAACCAATATACTCCATCATCGGACGTGCCGAAGGAACAGTTCCCATTACCAAAGCCGAAAATTTAGCCTTTGTATCCCAAGGGATAGTATTGTCTGCCATTATCTCATCATAGGCAGTCTTCACAAACTCAACGTCCGTGTCCTTATACGACTCCTCACCCTTTCCTTTGGCTGCTGTTTTCTTGGTTTGCAATGCCCAATCAGCCAGGCTCTCATATCCGTAAAGTTTTTTCTTTCTTTCCGGCGCAGAAGCGCTACCGAACAACTGTTCTTTCTCTTCTTTGGTGAAAGTATATCCACCAAAGGATGCTCGCTGCCCGTCAGACACCATAAGGTTGGCAAGGTTTCTCTTCACCATGTCAAGATAGCTCTCCTTCTTGCCGTCATTCGCATAACGCTTAGGTAGTTTTGCATGTGTCAGCTTCAAGGCTACAACATTAGCGCAAGCTTCAAGTGTGCCTTCAACGCTCCAGAAGTCCGTATCATGTCCCTCTATCATCTTGGCGACATTGCCACCAACGTGCATACCCCAACCTTCCATAGCAACCTGGAATACCTTGGCAGGAATGCGCTTCAAGCCACTCACATTATACAGGCTTCCTCCAACGACACCGCCAATGCCACCCATAGTGGCCCAGCTTGCGCCTTCCGAAAGTCCGCCCATAGTCATGAGCTTCACAGTATTGCCTATAGATGTATCATCGCCTGTTGAGTAGTTCTGTACAGCTGCATTCGTCGAACCATAAAGCACGCCAGTTACACCTTGGCTTACCATTCCCGAACCTGCCATACGTGCAATACGTCCACCCAAGGAAGCATTGGCTATTCTTGCTGCCTGGGCTACTCCATTACCCATAACCTTGCCAGCCACTGCAGCGCCAGCCTTTCCTGCTGCACCAAATACAGGAGCGTCAGCAACAAAACTCAATGTGCCTCGTGCCACTCTCGCACCCATACCCGGCTTAACATAAGGATTTTCCCCGTTATCGGTCATTGCCATACCTTGCTGTGCATACTGTCTCTGTTTCTTCGACATCATACCCATCGACAAGATGGTGCCTATCATCGATTCGTTAACACCACGAATGATGTATTCTGCAGTACTCTTAGGCATATTACGGCTCAATTCGCTCTTCTCAAACTCCTCAGCAATCTTTGCTTGCAAGCCAGGAGCGATATAATTCTTTACATAATCCTCTGGGTCGATACCGAACGAAGCTGCCTTTTCTACTATTTCCTTCTGCATCTTCGGGTCAGAGAACAACCCAGCCATGTCTTTCTCGGCATTCTTGCTGAGCTGATCCATTAGCTTGTCAGGGTCAAGAGCTTCGTTATAAGCCTTACCTGCTGCCATATATGCAAATGGGGAAGCCTTGCTCAAAGCGTCCTCTGCAGCAACACCTTTAACTGTTGCATCCTTAAACATCTTTTGGATACTATTGTCTATATATCCGCCAAGCTGTTTGTCAACAAGCTGTCTGCTGCTTTCCTCCAACTCATCCTCCAACTGCCCGCGTGTCTTCACAATATTGTTGTTCACGTCCTCGTTCCCAAGGTCAAAGGCAGGAGCATTACGTCTGTCTCGCTCACGGTTTGTGAATTGTCTTCCTGCCTGCTCCACATTCTGCCCCACGATATGCTGTCTCTCCCTTGTCTGCTTCACCATCTGTTTCACAGCACCCGGCTTTGTGTAGCTCACGGGAGCCTGTAATCTCTGTACGGCATTCGCATTCTTCAATCCGCGCACAAGCTCGCTATCATTCTCCATCGGCGCTGAAGCGCTCTCATATGCCGTAGTGTTTCCATGTGTTACAACACCACCGCTCCACTTCTCTTTCGCCACGCTCTGTTGTGCTCTGCCTAATGCGGTCTTTGGTTGCTGCTGAGGCTTTGTCGCTCTTGGCTTCTGCAACTTGCGCATAAACTCCTCATACGAACCACCCAAGTCAGCACCATTCTTTGTGAACAGGTCGTACACAGCCTTTCTGTTGGCATAATTGCTGTTACCAGTAAACTTCTTTTCGAATGTATTATAGTCCTGGCTATAGCCGTTGTCAGCCATAAGCTTGTACATCCTCTGCAACTTACTTCTATCTATTGCCATATATTTTTCAAATTAAAGTTTAAAACCCGATGCCCAACCTCTTTTCTTCGGCTTGGCGTTATTCTTTCGTGAGGCTCTTGCCTTGTTCTGCTGCTGAGCCGCCTGACTCGTCATAGAAGGGCCTTTCTTTCGTTGTGTCGTTGTAACCTCCTCGCCTTTAGAATTGTAGGCCTTCGTGCTAACCGAAGTACTTGACTCACCATGCGGCAACGCTCCATACTCACGATAATATTCTTGCTCCCACATCGTCTTGTTTGGTTGATAACGCATTTTGCCGCTTTTGTCCACAAACCAATACTTGCCGCCCGATGTCTTGCCTCCTCTGCCAGAACCGCTCTTTGCAGCTCGTTTTGCAGATATGGCAATGCGCCTGTCTGTCTGACCGTTCTTAATTTTGTCCTGCTCCTTCTTATACGCAAACTTATCATCGGCAAGCTTGGCGTTATGTTCATCCTTTCCTTTCTGATGCCCAAATCTGTCCTCAGCCAATTTTTGTGCCTTTCCACGTATGCCAAGAGCAAGGTTTTTATAAGCTCTGTCTGCATCTGCTGCATCCATCTTTATCTGCAAGTTGGCATTCTTATACGCAGCGTCAGCCTCAGCAGCAGCTTTTCTCGCACGTTCTGCCTTTCTCTTGTCAAGGTCTGCTTGCATCTCGGCAGTCGGATTATTAAACTTCTGTAGCGCAGCTCCTTTGGAAGTATTATAGATGTTCCCCATGTGTCGTATTGCGTCAGCTAAAGTGGCTATGCGCATATTGTTTCTCGTCATGCGCTCGTCATAATCATCATCACTCTCGCCTTCACGCCTTCCTGGTCGCTTCTTCGACAATCCGCCAAGCCACTTAAAGAAACCACCATCCCTTTGACTATCGTCCTTCTCAAACACAGGAGCCGAAGGAGCAACACCACCCAAAGGCTTAGAGTTAAGAGTGTAAGAGGCTGGCATACTTCCCTCCATATTACTGGGGTTTGACGTCTGCCACGATTGCTGAACATTGCTACCTTCAGTCACAGGTTTACCGTTAGGTGTCCATCCTACAGTCACAGGCATATTCTCAAACGTAGTAGGTCGTTTACCGCTAAACACATTAGCTGGTTGCTGAGGCTGTGCCAAAACACCAGGAGCCACAACACCAGGCTGTGTTACAACACCCTCCCTCTTCTCCTTATCGTCCAATACTGTGTTCATAATCCTCCACGTTTTTCTTCAACAAGTCAAACGCCTGACCAAGGGTATTGACAAACTTCTCTGCCTTTTCCCTACGCTTGTACTGAAATTCTATCTCCTTGTTCAGTACGCTAATCACCTCGCACTTCTCGGCAATGCGCTTGGCTCTCTTCTTCTTTATCTTACCTATCACCGTCTCCTGATAGGTCAAAGCACTCTCGGCCGACTTTAAGCAACGTTCAAACCAGTCACGCTCCTTTGTCACACCAGCAAGAGCCGACTTCAAACGCTCAATCTCTGCTGCTTGCTCGTCAACGAGCGAATCCTTCAACCAACCCGCTGCCTCCATCACACGATTAACGTCTACACCTTTCTTCGCGTTTATATCAATCTTTTTCTTTCCCATAGTATAATCTTTTTTATTATTTTCCTACATGCGTTACAACGCTCCCTACACTCCCGTCACATTCTTCAGCAACTTATCGCCAAAGTAGTCACTCGCTGTCTTTTCTCCAGCAACACCAGATGCACCTACATCTGTTTTACCTTTCCCCGGACCATCCAACGCCGATGCTGCACTCATCATCGCATTACTCATATTCTGAGCGGCTGCAGCCGTAGTCTCTGCCTGCTGATTGTAAATATCCTCTCTCTGCTTAGAAAGATTCTGCTCGTTCCTCATGTGCTGATCCGAAACACTCGCCTTTCTCGCCGTGTCATTGGCGCCAATATTCGCAATAGTATTACCCATCGTCCTATTTGCTGCCTCCTTTGCCATTGCTGTACTCGCGGCAGTTCCACCACCAACAGCTGCAGCTCCATCTGCCTTACGAATGTAATTGTCCTGAACCTCCTGCGCCCTACGCATCAAGTTCTGACCAGCCTTTGTATCCAAGTAGTCCGTATTATACTCCTTGTCATACCAAGCCTTCTCCGCATTCGTGCGATATTTCTGCTCGGCCAATGCTCTCTTGGCTGCCTTACGCGACTTAAGACCTCCAAACAACGAACTACCTACACTCAAACCTAAACTGGCTGCACCAAGCAAACCTATCATCGGATTATTCGCTCCCGACAACTCACTAAAGCCTAATGGCAACCTAAAGTATCTGCTAATGTCTGTCATATCTACTGTATTTTTTAATAACCATAACTAACATCCTTTCTCTCCAGTACCTTTTTCTTGGGGAATATAACATTGACCCCCTTTTCCGATAGTACCTTTTCCAGGAAATATACTAACGACCTCCTTTCTGTGGAGTACCTTTTCTTGGGAAAATGATGATGACCTCCTTTGAGAACAGTACCTTTTTATACCTATGCTTTTATCTACTATAATTCGCAGCCAGTACCTAAGCCCCCACCCCCTTTGGGTCGTTCATCATCCACCTATGCCTCATCGCTTCCTTATCCTCGCCATCATGCCCTAACCTCTCCAACACGTCAGCACTCTAACCTATCCTCCCATATCACTCACCATGCCACATACCACTCATGCCACTATCACCACCCCTCCACATCATCAAGAGCAATCATCTTTTCCTCGTATTACCTACCATGCGTCTACCAAAGCCACTTTGTAACCTTCTAACTCACTATATATCAGCCATTTACCCTTTTGACTTCTGACCCCATGAGGGTCATGCTTCAATAGCTTCAATATTTTGGACGCATCTTGGATACATGGCTATAGGACGCACATAGAACAAAGGGAAAGCCCAACACCCCAAAAGAAGCCCAAAAGGTCCTTAGTTTGCGTCAAATTTATGGAGAATACCAACATCTTTTCCCGTTTTTCGTCATGTCACAATTTTTTACCTTCCCTCACCAATCCCTTTGTCGAGGCTTTTACCTATAAATCCGACATTTAGAACAACCAAAGCGGTCTAACCCCCGTAATTTTTGAGACCGAGAGTTGATTTAGTTCCGAGACAGAACAATTAAAAGGCATATAAATGTATGCACGAAAAACCGCTTTTGTAACAAAAAAGTCAAAAGAAGACAAAACAAAGAGTTGCAAAGGTCAGTAAAAACGGCTTGCAAGTCGGAAAATCACGAAAAAACCACAAAAACACGCCTTATACGCTCAATAATGCGCACAAAGCACCTCACCGCATAAACACAAAAAAGCCACTCCAGTGAGGATAGAGTGACTTATATATAGGATAAAGGTGTATATCTGTATTTCTGTATTGGAGAAAGGGAGAACCACTGAAAGATAAGGGGGCTTGCGCCCCCAAGGGCTTACGCCCTCCCCTCGGTCTTTCGACATATATTGTTATATACTACAAAAAAGTTATATAAAAACTTGCATATATAACGTTTTTGTAGTACCTTTGCACTCGTTAAACATATAATCATTATGAGATGGAGCGAAATTAAACGACTCGCCATTAAGCACGGATTTGTATTCTACAAAGAGTTAAAGGGACACGACATTTACATAAACCCCAATACAGGGAAAAAGATAATGTTGGAACGTCACCAATCTCAAGAGGTACGGACAGGCTTAATGCACAAACTGAAAAAGGAAATCGGGTTTTAATCCCGATTCCTTTTCACTCCATTCAAAGACAGAGTATTAACTATGTAACGCATTATAATATGGACACAAGATTTAAAGTATCTATCGAGAAGCAGGAGGACGGCACATACATCGCCTACAACGTGAATGGCGACAATTACACCCTCTTAGGCACAGGAGATTCAGTGAAGGAAGCAAAGGCGGACTTCTTGAACTCTATGCAAGCATTTAAAGAAATGGAGGAAGAAAAAAAAGGAACGGCAGCACCAATCCTTACTACAGAACCAGACTTCAAGTTTGACATCTCTTCCCTATTTGAGTATTACTCAATGCTCAACGTTAGCGCATTCGCCCGATTCCTCGGCATTAACGAAACACTAATGAGACAATACAAGAAAGGGAATACATATATCTCAGATACACAACTACAGAAAATCGAAAACGGAATACATCAGTTAGGAGCAGAGTTTAGTAAACTGAAACTCGTATAATAAAACTAACACCATTTCATATTTGTTTAACATAGATAACGGCATACACTCGTTTATAAGAGTGTATGCCGTTCGTTGTATTAGGAAACCACTGAAAGATAAGGGGGCTTGCGCCCCCAAGGGCTTACGCCCTCCCCCTTGCTGAGGCTACCGCCTAAAATTCTTCTTGCACGTAATTGTAAGGTCCGTATGCTATAGCTGCGCCACATCCATCACTCCATTGCGCAACATAAACCATTATGCCATACTGGGAAGAATCTGTAGGGTCGGTTCCTCCTATATAATAAGTAGCTCCATCTTTACTAGTTCTTTCCTCCATATCATATTTAGATAGCATACTAGCTAGTCTTTTTGCTTTTAGTCTTGCATCCGCAACGGACGAGCAATCACAACCCATAATACAACTATTTAAATACCCTCTTCCGTAAGAATCATACTGAAACTCAAACATTATGCGACTAAAGAATACACCACCATAACTTTTATCGTAGTAAACTATTTCGTTTTTATTCGATTTGTCACAATATCCAAACTTGTTTTGAAGCGCATTTTTGGTAGTATTATAAGAGCTACCAAACGCAACACCACAAACTTCTCTCTGTGCAAAGCCACATAAAGCGACCATAAAAAAGGTAAAAATAAACAATATCCTCTTCATCTTGCAATAGTTTTTATTTCTTCTACTTGTTTTAAAAACTCCTCCAACGTGTCGGCAGTATAATGGATACCCTTGTAACGGATAAAGGCAGCGAAGTCCGTATCTTTCTCTTCTTCGAATAGTTCACTTATTCTGCAACCTATAGCAGTAGCGAACTTCTCGGCGGTAGAAACACGCATATCGTTTTTATCGTTCAGCAGTCTATTAACCGACACACGATTTATACCAAGACGTTTTGCTATCTCATCTTGGGTTATACCATATCTTTTTAGTACTTCTTTTATTCTCATGTTATGTTTTTTAATACGTTACATTATTATTACTGCAAATTTACTTATTATAATTTATATGTAGTATTATTA
>ERZ1026776.1820-NODE-1820-length-11357-cov-3.945231_pt1 | contig 11357 bp, 19 predicted proteins | sample MGYA00380125_ERZ1026776 | MGnify/ENA primary metagenome ERZ1026776 (study PRJEB33269, sample SAMEA4719761) | human gut metagenome | biome: human-associated habitat; feature: organic feature; material: feces | place: Cameroon | collected 2013-10 ... | reverse complement strand
GAAGATGTCCAGTGTGGTGATGTTTTCAAGCAGCGACTGAGCAATCTTGCATTCTACTCCAAAGTAAGTAAATGTCACCTTCTCATCTGCCTTGATTTTCTGTGTATCACTTGGTGTTGTTTCACCAATCCATTTTGCTTCCGGTTTTAATGTCAGGACTGGGATTGAAACTCCGCCCTTAACATTGAGCTTTCTTACTTTTGCGAAAATGTTTCCGTAAGTAGACATCTTCTTGACAATTTCATTCAAGATTGTCTTCGGAATAACAGCGGACGCATCTGCTGTTGTTGTCACCTGATTTTCACGCAGTTCCGCCGGAATCGGCACGTTTCTACAGACATAATTCATAAATGCTGTACGGTATTCAATTGTGTCTGTAGGGTCTTCATTTCTTTTCTGCGGTGTCTGATTGAAGGATGCCACTAATCCATTTCTGAACTGTGCATTGTCTGGGATGCTTGGCACTGCCGTTCTCTGCTGAGGATCAGTCTCTCCCTGCTCTCCTCTCTGCTGTGGATCCTTCTGTTTTTCTTCCAATGCTCTGATTTCTTCCATGGTGGCATTCAGCTCATCTCCCATGGAGCGGATTTCTGCCGCATCATTTGATGTATTAATTCTGTCTCTTAATTCCTGTGCTCTTTTTTTCAAGAGTTCTAATAACTTCATTTTCTTTCCTCCTTAAAAATTATAAAGTGCTTTTGCTCTGGCTCTTTCTACTTCCGCTTTCTCACTATCCAGTGAGCGTCTTGCGCTCTCCAGCGCTTCCTTTGCGCTCTCCAGCGCCTGTCTGTTTTCCTCTCTCGCTGAAAGCTCGGTAGCCTCGTAAGCCGGGAACGTTACTGCTGAGACTTCTAATACTCTTTCGATTTTTAAGATTCGTCTCAGCGGATGATCTGTATTCATCCGCTCCCATTTCTGTTCTTTTATATAAAACATGAACGACATTCCTGAGATGTCGCCACGGCTTACTCCTGAATAGAGTTTTTTCGCATCCGGATTGTTTTCAGTGTCAAGGTCTGCCCGGATGTCCATACCTTGGTCATTTACTGTAAGCTGCAATGTTGAATTTGCATTATTGTTCCGGCTTCTTGCCACCGGCACCATCTTTGTATCATGGTTAATCAGCATCCTGACATCTCTCAGGTCTGCTTCATCCAGTGCTCCAGGCTCTATAACTTCGTCAAAATATCCCATGTCGGTTACTGAATTAAATACAATCGCCCGGCCAGTGATATAATTGCCATGCTTCTCATTGTTCTCTGCCCTGACTTCACAATCAAAGGCTCTCGTTCTTAAAATTGCACCCATGCTCTTATGCCTCCTTTTTTCCATCTACTTTTCCAAGCTGATACTTGTCTGCTATCTCTACATTTGCATAATTCAAGCTCTGCATTCTGACTCCATTTAACTCTTCTAATGGCATCAAGCCCAGAGCTGTTCTTTTCTCATTTTCATACAATCCACCGGAGTCTCCCACAAGCCGTATCATCTCAAGCGTCTCTGACATGCTCATGAAGATGAGTTCCTTCGGATAGAGCTTTATCAAATTTCCGTGTGACCGCTCTCCATCACTTAACAGCTTGTCTGTAAGGACCTGGCTGAGTGAAATGATAAGCGGCTCAATAGTCTTCTGATAAAACGCTTCATACTGTGCCTTTGTATAATCTCCGGTTAGAATTGGCAGTGGCACTCCAAATGTCCTCAATATCTTCTGGTCAATGAATTCAAGTGTGTCTTTATCGACCAGCTTGACCTCTTTTTTAATCGGGATGTACTCCGCTTTCATATCAATGGCTGCTAGTCCACTTTCTGAATTTTTCAGCTTCTCATTCAATTCCTTTATGGCATTTTCCGACTTTTCTTTTCCCATTACTGTCGGAATTTTTACCACTGCATTAACTGCATATGTAGCCTTCATTGCTTTTGAAACTCCCTGAAGAAGTTCATGGTTCAATGCAAGCGTCTGAAGGAGTGCATTGTGATTTGGTCTTCCGGACTTATCACCGCCCATCAGCAAGTTTGACGAATTCCGGAATTTCCAATGAATCACATCCTTGCAATTAATCATGTAGCTTTTTCCATTTTCAAACGTAAACTTCGTGTACGTTTGCCCTGCTGCATCCTCGATAAAATCTACCTGTGTAGGCACAATCGGATAGAGGCCATCATAAACCTTGTGGTACTGTCCGTTGTCGTCGTACCATTCATAATAGGTCGGGATGATAAACACGTTGTAATTTAAAAATAACAGCGTTGTTATACTTTCCAAAAAGTCAGCCGTCGTCTGGAACTGATTCGGTTTATTTAATATCTTTGCGATATCGCCTTTTTTAACAGCATATACACCAGTTCCATCATCTCTGATATGAGCTGGGCGCAGTTTCTTCATTTCCTGTGCGATGCAGGATACAGCCTGCTGCACAACATCACTTGCATAAATGTCCTGACCAAACTGTGAAAAAATCGGTGTCCCACCGTTTATGTCCATGTACCTTCCGGTTATTCTTTTTATCGAAATCTTGTCAAGTAAATTGCCAAACCAACCCACTTCTTACTCTCCTTCCACCAGCTTCTTGAATTCTGTTCTGTTCTGCCGGTATGTCTCATATAAGATGATGTCACATACTGCTCCATCGATTCTTTTTCTCTTGTCCTTCTTCACACACAGGCATCTTCCCAGATTGTCTACCTGAATGCCTGCATTCTTAAGGCACCATTTATCCATTTTATTTTCATCATAATTTACAAGGCGATGCTTAAAATCGGCTTCCAGCAGCTTCATGGCATTGCTTAATGTCTGAGCATTCTGGAGAATCATGATTAAATCTCCATTCTCCTTTGTCCAGCCGTGCTCATCCATCCTCGTGATCCAGTCTTTGGCAAACTTCTGGTCATATCCAACCCGCCACACTTTAATGCCCTTTTCTTCATAGAGCATCCGGAACCAGTCTGCTACAATGCTGAGGTCGATATCGCTTCCCTCTGAAATGGTCAGTAATCCGCTTTCCGCCCATTCCTTGTATTTTGCCCCAACCGTGGAATCATCCGATTCCTCCAGCTTGCTTTCCGGAATAAAATACTGTGAATAAATGTATTTTATTTTGTCATCCGGTCTCATCATGAGAACCTTTGCACTTGCAAGGTCTGTTGTCTCCGCAAGGTCAACTGCGCCAAGTGCATAGGCTCCCCGGAAGTCTTCTATATCGAACTTTGCCGGGTAATCATAATCTTGTAGATTCAACCAGCTTTCCGCTGAATTCTGCTTTATATTGAAATCTTTGCACAAAACAAAGATTCTATCTGCCTTCGACTGTCTCGCCTGGTCTATCTGTTCGTCCAGATAGTCCCATTTTTTTACGATTCCAAGTGAAGGATTGCTTTTCACCCAGCTCTTGCGGTTCTGCCAGACCTCTTCCTCGCTGTCCTGCGTGTAGAGCCATGGCAATGTTCTTATGGCTGATACACCATCATCTTCTCCACTGATTATCTTTCTTGCTCTGACCAGTTCCCCATCAAGATATCCGTCTGCTGTAAATCCTTCTGTTGTTAAATTTACAAAAAGCGGCTCATCCTTCAACGACATACTCTGTTCAATCGGCTTTGCGATGACATTCTCTTTCATTTCATGCGATTCATCCAGGAATCCTACATCAATGTTCCGACCTTCCTTATTTCTTGTCCTTTCAGACATTTTGAAAATCTTGGTGTTGGTCACCTTATTTCTAAGAAACCGCTGGTTTCTCGATGTGTACTTTTCTTTCGGATCTATCAGCAGTCGCATGGTATCGATGGTGTCATAAATGATGCTTGCCTGCGAATCGTCATTTGATGCGCAGACAATATCCATTCCTGCTTTGCCTATGGCAAGCTCCGTGGTACCAAGTGCGCTACAGGTTTCACTCTTGGTATTTTTTCTCGCAATCAGAAGCAGCACCCTTTTGAACCTTCGCCATGTGGTATCACTCATCTTGAAGCTGTAGACTGCCTCAATAAAAGCCTTCTGCCATAGCATTAATACCATTGGCTTATTATAAAAGGGGCTCTTTGTCAGCCGGATGCAATGCTCCATGAAGTCCATCCGGATTAATGCATCCTGTGTGTCATACAGGAATGCATCTGATGTCATGTCCTCTTTCAGATTTTGAAGCTCCTGCCACAGCTCCCTTCCAACGATAATCTCACCGGCTTCAATCCTTGCTGCATACTCAAGCAGAAAGGAATTATCCGGTGTCCAAATCTTTTTTTCTGCTATCAGCATGATTCATCAACCACTCTTCCAGCGGGGAGGCTTCTTCTTCAATACCTTCCAGCTTTCTATTTCTGTAAATAACTGCCTCTAATATCTTCACGCAATTTGTGTACTGCTGGAGCAGTTCCTTGTACAGTTTTGCGGCAGGAGTACTCCTCTGGCGCATATTGTTCTTTTTGTCTACCTGAATAAATGGAAGCTCTTTTAATTCATCCATCTTTTTTTCTAAAAATATGATTTTATTTACAACTTCTTCTGTGAGAACAATCGTCTCTGCCGGGAGCAGCTCAAGCAGGTCTTCTTTCCTACTCATCCTCTGCCGGTTTTTCTTCCGGCTCTTCCTCCGGCTCTTCCTCCGGCTCTTCCTTCAGGATTTCAACCAGCTTGATTCCTGCTTTATTCTTTTCAGTGCTCAATTCTGTTGCTCTTTTCTTTGTGACTTCGAACACTTCTCCTACCTCTCTGATCGTATCTTTTTCAAGGTCTTTGAATCGAATTAATGTTTTTACTTTCATTTTTCTTTCCTCCGCAATTTCTTTTCCAAAAATCTCGTCAAATTTTCAATTCTGCGAAAATTGACACCTTCTCAACAGTCTCCCACGGCTTTGATTTTTCCAAAGGGTGGGGGGAGGTTAGAAACCTCCCTCGAACTGCAACCACCAATCCTCAATGTATTTACTCCATTCTTTTTTCTCTCTTCCATCCTCAGAGTATTCAAGCCGTTCCAAGCACTCTTCTTTCGAAGTGTCTATATGAATCAGCCTCGCTCCAAGCATGTCCGCCAAGCGATTCCGCTCAGCTTCGAATGGATAGCCACCAATGATATAAGCATTACTCCACTTTCCTGTCCTGTGTTTCACCTGCTCTATCAGTGTGTCTCTAACCTGAAAGACATTGGCTCTCAGGCGCAATGGCTTTACATATCTTTCACAACCGGACAGAGCCTGCCAGATATTATCGATGTCCACAATAAGGTCTCCCTCATTCTGTAAACTCTTAACATAGCTGCTTTTCCCGCTTAGCGGTGAGCCGTACACAATGTAGACTTTTTTCTCTACATAGCCCAGCTTGTTATGTATCAGGTTATGGCATCTTTGATGTACTAGGACTACATTGTCTGGGTTCAAGGATATCTCCGGATTCTCGTAATTCTCTTCTGTCAGCTCTTCCTTGTGGTGTCCTATGCAATCGTACTTTTTTACAATGGGCTTTCCGCAATGTGCGCAGATTATGAATCCGTTTTCATCTGTCCTCTCAATTTTTAAAATCTCGACAAACTCTCTCCAGCTCCTTGAACGGTAGAACTCGCTTCTGCTCATCGGATGTATACCTTGCCCTTGTAACATGCAGCAATCCATCCGGATGGTGTTCTCATCCAGATGTCTTCTCCATCTTTGGAAAGTTCTTTACAAGTAACCCGTGTTCCTACGTCCAGTGCTCCGTCTCCATCCTTGTCATGTTTACGTCCATCCGTCGTCAGTTCCTTCTGGCTCTTTGCTCTGTACTGAGTTCCAGGACCTGTGCGGACTTTCATCTCGTTCTGAAGCGTGTACGTATTTCCTACGCAATAAAGTTCTGGTTGCACCGGTGCAACTTCCTGCTTTTTCTCTTCTGCCTTGTTCCATGATGCAAAGAATGCATCTGGTGTCCCATACTGCATTTTCAATGTTTTTGGTGTCTTTCCCCAATCCGGAAGATACAAGTGTGGTCTGTCTTTTGGCTTTGTCCAATCGCCGCCCCATCCGAGACCAACGCTTTTTGCAATTGTTCCAACTTTTTCAAAGAACCCGTCTGTATTGTCAAAGGCTCCTTTTCCGTCATTTCTGTAAAAGTCTGCAGCAATACCCCACTGGTGCTGTGAACTGTAATCACTTCCCTTTGCATTTGTGACAATTGTTCCTGGTGCCGTCCTGCCTTTTGCATATAAGGCATTCTGCTCTTCCACCGTCCTTACGCATTCGCTGAATCCAATCTTAAGTCCATGTTCTGAGCAGGCTAAAACCAGCTCTCCAATCTTCTTCTGTAATGTGGGATGCAACATTGTAATGTCTCTCATATCTCTATTCCTCCTTCACTTCCGGGATACCGGCCACTGATGTGAGAAGTGAAATGATTCCAGCCACCGCTGATGCTGATATCACATACTTCCAGTCAACCTGTCCCATTACTGCTGCTGTGCCAATTCCTGCAATTGCAGCTTGTGCCATTGTTTTTACTGCTCTAATTCCTGCCGCTTTCCACCACTTCTTTGTATTTACGCTTGGTTTGAGCACGCTATTCTTTAATATCTTTGCCATGTTCTTCTCCCTTCTCTTCCGGCATTGCCAGAAGCGTGTTATATAATTTTGTAGCAACATCGTTTCCACCCAGGTTGTGATACGCCTTGTATGCCCTCTTTATGCTTTCCTTTGCATAAATCGGACAATACTCTCTATCCTGGTATTTATTATAATTCTGGACAATACTCTCTCTGAGCAGGCTTTGAACTCCGTCAGCAATTGCATTGTTTTTCTGCTGCTCTTTCTTCATCCGCTTTCTGATGTCTCTATAGAGGAATCCGAGGATTGCAGTTATTATTGTAAAAAGCCACTCCAGCCAGTGAAGCTGGACATACTGCCATATCATCATTCACTCACCCCACGGCTTCTTTTAATTCTTTTTTCTCTTCTGGAGTCAATTTGGAATAGCTTTTCAGAATGTCTTCAATATCCTCTCCTGCTTCCATTCTTCTCCGAATGACTCTGACCATGATATTTTTTACTGCATTACTCATTTACACCGCCCCCAATCAGCTCTGCTATTGCTTCCTCACACTCTGCCTGTCCTTTTTCAAGTGTTCTTAATCTTTTTTCTGTGTCAGTCTCCATTGACAATGCTACTTTCACATTTTTTTCTGCATCAATTGTGGCTGACTTAAATTCCAATCCGCTGTAAACACCGATTGTCTCTTTATTTTCATCCAGCACCGTAAGCTCCTTTACTTCTGAAAATGCCTCTATCGCATGTTCAATTTTTAATTCATTCGGTGTGAATTCAATCGCATTCTGTGTTATCAGAACGTCGATGCAGGCGTATTCAATGCCCGTGATTTTTATGTATTTCATTATTTTTTCCTCTCTTTCTTTTTTAACTAAACACAAAGATTATTAGCAACGGACAAATATCATATTGCAATACAAGTCCTTAATAGTTGTGACCTCACTTGAGATGTTTCTGTAAAACAATCTTAAAGTTCCATCACTCCTTGGCACGTCAGATATTCTTACTGGAATAGCGTAGCCGTTGGAACAAGTTCCTCCGATGCCTAATATACATTTATAGTTTTTGACAGTAGGTATGCTAAAATATATCTCTGCACCCTGTCCGGCAGCAATTGATGTTTCAGCATATATTTTTACTGATTTAATGATTACTATAGTTCTTAAATTTGTGTTTAATTCACTAATCTGCTTAGCCATTGTTCCAGATATGGAAGGATTCTTCTCCCTTGCGTCCAACACATACCCTTCCACATTCACTGCTGAGCTCTGTGTTATTTTTTCTTTATCAATTTTTTTCATTATTTCTCTAAAAAAATCAAAAATCATTAAGACCAACTTCCTTCCTCTATCTGTTTTTTTCGAAGCTCCACTTCTTTCTTCCGGAGTTTCACTGTCTCCGGTTCATTGCTGTATTTACCCCAGTTTTTCAAAAGGAATAAGTTGAATGCCGGATTTGGTGGAAAGTAAACTTCTTCTTCATACTCAACCATTTCTTCTTTCTCAAGTTTCTTTTTTCCATCCTCATACTCAATCCTTTTCACTTTCTGATGCTTTATCACCTTGACCTTGTAGCCCTTTGCGGCTTTGAAAGCCATATTTTCAAGTTCTGCAACGGCTTCTCTCCTGCCTTTTTTAACGGTCTCCGATAACTCCGGCAATTCAGCTTTGTATTTATAAAGAGTGGACTCTGAAACTCCCAGTTTCTTGGCTATCTGCCCCATTGTGAGGCCTTCCGCCGCCCACTTTTCAATATCTGCTTTATGATTGCAGATTTCATCTTTCTTTCCTGGACGACCTCTCGCCATGCCTCCACCCCCTTAACGCAAAAACAACTCCTATATGCGGAAAGCATATAAGAGTTGTTTCTTTTTTTCTATTTTTTGCACAACTGTAGCAAAACTGTATTTTTCTATTTTAAGAAAGAGCAAGGTTTCAAGCCCTGCCCTTTCTCTGTGTTCTGTTCAATTCATCATATATCTGCACGATCAGCCTCTTCTTATGGCGGTATGCAGTTGTTTTATCAATCTCCAACTGCTCCGCTATCTCTGTCATGCTCATGTCATCCCGGTATCTGCCGTATATGATGTCAATATATGGATCATTACTCATTTTCTGGAGGACTGGATACATCTTCTTATTCTCCTGCTTAAAAAATGCCTCCAGCTCCTTCTCAACCATTCTTTCTATGAGCTTGTACGGCTCTTCCAGCATTTCACTGTCTATAAGCTCCCTCAACGTCTCTCTGACTATCTGCTTTACCACTCGCCGCTCCATTCCTGCCTCCTCTCTAGCCTGCTGCACTTTCGCCTTTACATAGCATATTTTTTATGCGATGCATGGGTCTTTTCATCATCGATGTCCAAATAAATCTGTGTAGTCGATAGCTGCTCATGCCCCAGTATTCTTGACACGTCCTCAATCGGCATTCCGGCTCTTAGTGCGAAGGTTGCTCCAGTTCTCCGGAATCTATGAGGATGGCAATTCTCCACTCCCTGCCTTCTCCCAATCTGCCGCACCCTTATTTCTATTGCCGATTTTTTCAATTGCTCATGCGGTTCATCCAATGCCACAAAAAGCCAGTCCTCCTTATCATTCCTCTGTGAAAGGTATTTATCTATCTGGTACTGTGCTTTCGCATTCAGATACACTGTACGCTCTTTCTCTCCTTTTCCCAATACCGTCATGGATCCGTCCGGTTTAATATCACTTATTTTCATATTAATGACTTCTGATACCCTGCACCATGTGGAAAGCAGCACTTCTACAAGACACTTGTCCCTTTCTGTCTTGCATCCATCCCTTATCTTTTCTATATCTGTCTCTGTGAATGCTTTTTTCTTCTTTTTCTCTTTCTTCATCTTTTCCACTTTGAGCATTATGTTTTTTTCTGTGATTTCTTCTTTTTCCATCCAAGTAAAAAATGATGATAAGCATCTTTGTGTGTTTCCAACGGTCGTTTTACTGACCTTATCAATGGTCAGCTTCTTTGCTGTCAGGTAGCGTATGTCATCTGCCGTAACTTGCGTAAATGGCTTGTTGACAAATGCGTTAAATCTCTTCAATTCTGCTGCATAAAAGCGAATTGTCCTCTGCGTGCATCCCTGAATCGTCTTTGAAGCAAGGAAGCGTTTTATTAAAATCTCATTTACGTCTCCTTCGTATTCCACGATTTCTGTTGTCTCTTTTTCAACTGCATAGTTATTCACCACTATGTAAAGCTCGTTTTTTATGTCCTGAATATTAATGTTTTTTGCCCCCAGATACATACAGATGTCTTCTACAAGCATCTCTCTCGCATCGCTCATATTAAAGCCCCCGTTTTCATTGGCGTCCTGAGAATCCTGTACTCAGGTGTCACTCCTTGCACATAAGGCTCACATAGCGTATCTCCTTGTACTACTGTTGCCTTTGCTCCAAGCAAGCTAAGCTGGACATACGTCATGTATACTCCATTCCAATCAAGGTCCTGTGCTGTGATTTCAAGTTTTCTCTGATAATCGATTCCTCTCTCTTTCAAAATCTTGCAAAGTGCAATCAGCATTCCTCCACCACCTGTGCTTGGCTCGTTTACTTCTATTTTTTTCTCTCCATCATAGCCTTCAAGTTGGTCCTCTATTATGAGCCTGGCATTTAATTCTGACAAATGAAATGGTGTGAAGAACTGTCCCAACCTTCCGTTCCCGCTGTTCTGGCTCATGTATATCTCACCGAGCACATCTGTGATCTTCCCTTCTTCAAACTGGTTCGTGAGCATTTCGAACATTTGAATAAATTTAATTCTTTCCTCTCTCTCGTATTTATTCATAATGTTTTTATAATGCTCCTCTCTTTCCTGCCATATCTTGTCATGCCACAATACACAATTGTTTTGTATTGCGATTGCCATCACCGCCACCCAGTCCTGGAAGATTGTATGATAACTGTATCTTCCTGACATTCCTACCATCATTTTAACAATCTCTTCTTTCATTTTTTACACACCCTTTATCTGCGAAGCAATCATATCTGCAGTTTGCGTCCAAAGCACATTCGGGTATCTCCGCACCGCCCTGCTGTAAAACTCCCATTCTGACTTATCTGTAAACGCTCCCATGTGATATCTGATGCACATTTTCTCTTCTTCCGTGAGGTCTATTAAGCCCATCAACATGATAAGGCTTTTGTCTCCGTGCCCCGGATACAGCCTTTCTTTTTTGTATTCATATCCAATTTTTTGAGGCTCCTCAAGCGATACTGCGTAATAATCATCCAGCTTGCACACGTCGTGGAGGAGCCCTATTATCTCCGGGCTTTCCGGTCTCTCCCACTTTAAGCCCATCTTTACGGTTATTCTCTCAAGGTCATATGCCACCTGGAGTGAATGCTTCATTAATCCGCCCTCATACGCTCCGTGATGATCCTTTGAAGCCGGTGCTGTAAAGTACTCTTTTTCTTCAAGCCACGCTATCAGTTTTGGCCACTTTCTCAATATGTCTCTTACTAGGTCTTTTTCATCATCTTTTCCCCTCTTTCCGGCTTTTATTGGAACTCTTCTCATGAATTCTCTCATTGTGCTCTACCCTCCATTTCTTTCAACTTGGCTTCAGCTTCTTCTCTTGACAAAAACCATGTCTTCTTATACTTGTTTTCTGGCAGCGTTCTGCATTTACAGTATTCCCTGTCTATATCTCCTTCCATATACCATCCGTTTTCTGTAAAAGTAATTAAAGCCACTTTCTGGTAAAAAACTCTGTTATTTTTAGGGAACCCCTCAAAAATATTCATCCGAAAATTTGTTTCACTCGGAACTATGTATACGCTGTCTCTTATACACATCTCCGAGCCCACGAGACCGTACTAGATCTCGT
>ERZ1026776.1819-NODE-1819-length-11361-cov-13.205201_pt1 | contig 11361 bp, 29 predicted proteins | sample MGYA00380125_ERZ1026776 | MGnify/ENA primary metagenome ERZ1026776 (study PRJEB33269, sample SAMEA4719761) | human gut metagenome | biome: human-associated habitat; feature: organic feature; material: feces | place: Cameroon | collected 2013-10 ... | reverse complement strand
TGTGTTAAAAGATAAAAGAAATACATTAAATAATTTGCATATTTCGGATATTCTTAGTATCTTTGCATCGTAGTTAAGAAACAAGGTTATTAATTTGAAAAGGTGAGACACACCTTAAAAACTGTAATAAGAAAATGGAAAAGAATAATGCTTATGTAGAGGTGTTATTAAAGATTGCTAGCCTCATGGGTAGAACAAAGGAGTCTATCCAGATGTCGTCTTCTAATACCCATACGAGTATTACGATGTTTGCCGAAAACAACAGTAAGATAATTGGCAATTGGTATTTTGATGCTTCCGATAGCAAGGAGTTGGTGAATGCTACTTTCAATGGTCTGAAGGCTTTGGTTGAGTCTCTTGAGCACAATAAGAGCAATGACGGACAAGCAGCGTAAGTACATAGAAAGTCTTATCAAGAAAGTGTTTCGTAATGCGGATTCGCAGAGCGAAATACTTTCCAGATTAGATAGGGTTAAGATTTCAAGCCGTCAAGCTTCAGTAATGATACATGCATTGAAGTTAGAGTGCAATATTAGCCGCTCTGTTCCGTCTTACATGCTTGTGGCGAGCAATCTAAATCCAAGGATGGATGAGTTCTTTAATATATTAGGTTACGAAGAATGAAAGAATTATGAAAAAGGTAATTATGATAATTGCCGTTGCCGCCATCTTGGTAGGTTGCAAGGGTAAGGGCACAAGAGTTCAAATCTCGGATTCTGTTGATAAATTCAAGGTCGAGAAATTGTTTGTTGTGGATAGTATAACAGTGTACAGGTTCTATGACCAAGGAAATGCTATCTATTTCACTAACCGGAAAGGTAGGGTAGATGCAACCCATTCCGAGTACAATCCGGTTACTCATACATACAATGACGAGGTTAACGAAACTTTATGTGAAGGAGATTGAAAATGAATAAACGAAAATGCAAGAAGTTATTCTACAAGGAGAGTACTAAATGGCTTTTGAAAAGAGGTTGGACTGACGGTTATATAAGTCCTAATACTATAAAATATGTAGTAAGAAAGTTAGAAAAACTCACAAAGTTAAAACTTTTATACTACTTACATAATAAAGTTGAAGAAGATTACTTTATGATAAGGAAGGAGGTGAACAATGACTAAATGGTACTCTGCAAAAGAAGCTCCAAACTACGAAGAATGGATTCTTACAGAATGGTATGATGGAGACGATGGAGGTATTAAGTACGAAGCTGATTATCTTTACTCTTTTGTTTATTGGAAAGATTATGTAAGGAGAAACAACATCACAAAGTGGTGCTATATTAAAGATATAAAAGATTAGGTATATGAAAGTACTTAAGAAGATTTTTGGTGAGCATATTTTCGATAATCGAAATAAAGGCTTGTAGTGTTAGTCCGAATTTAAAGAGGAGGTTTGATTATGAAATTATCTGAAATAGAATTAGATTTTTTGTATGAGAAATCTGCCGAGTTGTTTAGAGATAAAGTAAAACAACGAGGGGAAGATTATGAGCATGATAATAGATGCGCTTGCCCTGAAGCTGTTCGCAGAACACATCTACGAACTCTCGCAAGAGAATCCATAGAAGATGTCAAGATTTTAATTGAAGAACTACGTAATAATGGTTATGATGGTTAATAAAATGGTTTTAGACAATAAGAAAATAGAAGAAGCTGCACGAGGAGCAGCAGACTTGTATGAGCAAGACTTGCCTATAATGTCTTATAATGAAGACACAGAGGTTGATGGCCAGCATCATTTCTGCCAAGAGTTTGGCGCAGAGTTGTTTAAGGATGGTGTTAAGTGGGCTATCAATGAATTTCAGAAGAGCTTGTGTCACCTTGCTAGCGAAGTTCCTCAAATTGGCAGAGGAAGAGTTCTTGCATACTCAATAGACTGCTGTTATAGAAATTTTTACAACCTATACGATATGATGTCCAAGACCGATTGTAACATTTATCAAGAAATGTGGAACGAGCAAGTCAAAGCGTATCATTTGACTGGTTGGATATATGCAGATGAATTGTTTGACTTAATTATAGAAGGAGGCAATCATGATTAAGAAAGTAACAATGTACTCTGTCGTTTGTGACAGATGCGGAAAGACTTATGGTGTGGATGATGGCATTGACTGTTGGGTGGACATCTGTACTGCTAGAGAACAAGCAATGGAATCCGAATGGGTAGAAATTGGCGAAAAGCACTACTGTCCAGACTGCTATGAGTTTAACGAAGAGTTAGAAGAGTATGTTCCTAAAAAGAAAGTAGGCGACCAATGAAGACATTCACATTCGATATTATGCTCAACGGAAGATTCGTCTGCACATTAAAGTATAAATATTGTGCGCTCTTCCCAATAGACTTTGAAGATTTAAAGAAGTTCGTCCTCAAAAAGAGACCAACTTTGAAAGGTAAGGATTTTAGAATTGCGTTTTAAGAAGTAAAGCGTATGGCACAGAAAGAATTTCACATAGAGCCACCTCGTTATATGGTTGGCGATATAGTTTATAGTCACGGATTTATTTGTGCTGTCTGTAGTATCTATCAGTTCAATATAGATTATTCTTACGACTTGAAAGTTATTGATGGGCAAAGCTTGGGCAAAATTTGTCAAAATGATATTATGCACGTTCATATTTGGGAAGAGTTTCTTAAAAAGAATGGATGGACATGTTATCGCTCTGAAGGAGAATGTCTTGGGCATAAGTGGTATAAACACCAAGAATACCCTTTCACTTTGCGATATAATAATTTTTTAGGAATATGCGGAGTATCTTTCAATGACGGAAAAGACGATGCTGTTATGATAAAATGTGTAGATGAACTCCAACATATTCTTTATGGCTTGCAATTAGATAGCAATTTAAAAATATAAACGTATGGATAAGTTAGAATATATTCAAGGTGATGTTGTTATGTATGACAACAAAATCATGGTTATCAAAGAACCTAGAGACGGAAGTCACTTTGACTTGTCTTGCCCTAAAGAAGGGTTAGTGTACTGCTGTGTAGGTGTTGAGGATATAAAGCCAGTTGTACTCTCTACAAATATTCTTAGAAAGAACTGGTGGCTTCCGCGTGATGAACGTTTTGTCACTTTCACAAAGGGGGATATTACAATAACTACGCAAGCTGGTATAAGTATGCTACGTTTTAGAAAAGCAGAGCCGATTTATCTTGAATACGTCCATGAACTTCAGCATTTTCTCTTTGGCATTGGTGCTAAACACGAAATGGAGGTGTAGGTATGTTGGTAGTATTATCAATAATATTCATAGCTATAGGCATAGCATTTATGTATGTAGGCATAAGAATTTGCAGAAATTTATGGTATGCTCATATCGGACTGCCTATTTTCGTGATAGGATTATGCTTTGCTTGTATGGCTATAAAACAATTAATGGAGGTGTAGGTATGGCATTAGAAGTTGTAGTTTTAGACAAGGATGAATATAAAGCACTTGTTGACAACCAAGCTGACAATCAAGTTGACGAGGAAGAATTGGAATACTTGAAAGCTTGCCAATATGCTTTAGAGTCCTTTTATGAAGTCAGAGGTTTATGCCCTAAGTGTAAAAAATCCGTAATAATTGACGGGTGGGTATGTCCTTGTTGTGGGTATGATTCAAGTGGTGAAGAATTATATCAATATGGTGACTAATAGCCTTCGGGTATAAATTTTAAAGATATGACAAAAGAAGAATTAGACGCAAAGGTTGCCGAACAGAAAGACATTATTCGTAATGCCAATAATCAGATTTATTCTGATGTGAAAAAATATATCGAAGGTCTTCCTTTCAAGGTTAACGACAAGGTAAGATGTCCAAGATTTGATATTTGTTGGATTATCAGTATCGTTCCATGTAAGAGCAATGGTTATTATGATGGAAAGATTCAGGTAAGAGTTAATCCTACTAAGAAAGATGGCACTCGTTCTAACCGAGATTACTTTATTTATAGTTGGGAAGTCGATAGTATCAAGAAGATAGATTAACAATCCTGCAAAGGATATAAATAGATAATAATATGAAAGAATTAAGAAAGAAAACATTTAAGAATGGTGTCGTGTATTGCCTTCAATTAGAAGATGGTTTCCTTGTTGAAACTACAGATACATTCTTGCCTTATTACACCAAAGATGCAATAGGCAGACATCAGAATAAGCTCGACAACAATGAGCTTGGCGACCGCACGGAGCGTTGGATGATAGGAGTATCTACAATGAGTGGGTGTCCAGTAAGATGCAAGTTTTGTGCTACAGGTAACATGAAACGTTATCGCAATCTTACGGCAGAAGAAATTGTTGAACAGGTTGAATTTGCCATCAACAAGGCAGGTACTGACCCAAGCAAAGCAAAAGAGTTTAAGATTAATTATACTCGTATGGGCGAGCCATTCCTTAACATTGAAGCGGTCAAAGAAGCTATCCGTATTATTACGGAGAAATACCCTAATACTCATCATTACGTATCAACGATTGGCATCAAGGGGAGCGATTTCTCTTTCATTAAGGGAAATATCACATTACAGATCAGCTTACATTCATTTGATGATAACAAGCGTAATTGGTTGATTCCTTACAAGAACAAGATGACTATTCAAGAGTTAGGTCGGATTCGCACAGAAAGCAATCTAAAAACAATAATCAACCTCACCCTTGTTGATACATCTGATTTCGATGCGGAAAAGTTGGCTGAGTGGTTTGATAAGGAACATTTCTTTGTAAAGTTGTCTCCTATCAATCCTAATAATATCTCAGAGAAAAATCACCTTGGCAATGGTGTTGTCGAAGGTGTAAATTTAGTATAAACCCTTTAATTTTTACAACAATGACAGAAATTAAGAAACAATTAGATGCAATGGGCTACGATTATGCAGTAGCAATCGCAACAAAGGCTGAAATTGAGAATGGAGCTGCTTGTGGTCAGCTCGCTATTATTTGTGAGTAAGTAATTAACCATCCTCTCCTTGGCAACAGGGAGAGGGTAAAAAGAAGAAAATATGGCAGGCATGGAATTTGGAAAATGTGATATTTGTGGCAAAGAAGCTGCTTTATCACGTACATATTTCAAATACAGAATAGGTAGTTGTGAGTGTTGTGGAAGCAAATTGCGTGATGGCTCAAATGGTCATTTTGAGGTTGTGCATCATTGCAACAAATGCGTTCCTCATTTACCTACAGTTATACATCCTTTATTTAAGGCTTTAGATGGTAAAGTTTATAGAGCAAATGTTACTAACGTTTTACCATTTGAAATTGAAGGTAAATACATTATCGAAGAACCAGTAATCAAGGAGGATAAGCAATGAGCAAAATGAACGTTAAGGTGTCTCTTTTAGAAGTTGTTAAAAGCAACAACCTAGAGATACTTAAAATAGATTTATTCAACGATTTTGAGTTGTTCGTAAGAGAAGGCACTAGTGAACGTAATGAGTATTGCAAGACTTATGCAACATTAGACGATTTGGATTTTGAGGTAGAGGCTTTCTTGCTTAATGATGAAGTACGTGGAATTGTATACTGCCAAGATAAAGACACAAAAGAACCAGTGTGGATTGAACCTTGGAGTGACGAATGCCATTCTTGGTGGCAGGTTAGCAGAGTCCCAAAGTTCTACAAACGAAATACTTTAAATGAAGTAAAGTTATTATTAATCAGTGCTAGAAACAGGTTTCGTAGTGCTATTGATGTTGTGATGATACCTCCTGATGAGAGATACAGAGAAAAGTCAAAAGCATTTAAGGAACTTGAAAAAGCACTTGAAAAGTTGGAGAACGAAACTATGTGGGTAAACAAACCCGATAAGGAGGACAAGGTATGAATTACAAAAAGGTACTAACGAGATACATTCAAGGAAGGCTATCGGAATTATCCAATGTTGATGCTTATGAACCAAACAAGTTAGCATTAACTAATATGTTGTGGTTTCTTGGCAAGGCAACCAGTAATGAAGTGATTGTGGCAAAGCTTAAAATCATGGATGGTGCTGATATAAAAAGAAAGAAATATCTTAGTAGGTATGATGGTAACGAATCATTATACGATGATGATTATTCCAAGGCGGTAGGCACTATCGGAAAGGATTGCTTGTCGTATTTACAGGAATGCTTGACGTATTTACAAAACGCCAAAAATGAGGTGCAAGATGAAAACAAGGCAAGCCAATAAGATTTTGAAGAGCAGGAATGGTTATTGGTGGCAAGAAGATATTGGTATAAATTAGGATTTGACCAATTGCGTTCTAAAGACCATCGAATAACCAAGGCGATAAGATTAACAAAAAAGTAGTAGAGTATGAATATAGCAATTTTATATCTTAGCATGAGCTTTATTTACATCTTGCTTGTTTGTTTGGATGGAGAAGATGTAAAGCCAAAATGGAAGCAATGGCTAGCTGACCAACTAGGCATCAAACCAAAGATAGAGGTTAGATACATAAAGCCACAAGTTATTAAGCTTCATTCAATAGTTGAAATGTCACACTTTTATACGCAGTATTATGGTCGTGATAAATCGGGCATGGAGCAATTGAAGAGAAGAGCAATAGAAAGTGTGTACGATGAAATTCTTAAGGGAATGAAGGCAAATGGATTGGTTTCCATTTCGCAATATAATGACATTTATAGTAATAACACTATTTATGAGGGGACATGTGAAATTTATAAAAACAAGTAATGTATGAAGATAAGACAAGCAAAGAAAATAATGAAGCAAGTCTATAAAACCCGATATTGGGCTTATAGACAAGGCTATTATTGTGGCAAAACGGATGCAGGAAAGCTAGCCGGAGACCATCGTTTGTTAAAGGCTATGCGTCTTACACAGAAGTGGAAAATCCGCAAGATGCGAAATAACATATTGAAGAAGAATCCGTTCAAACTGAGAGACCTTCGACGTAGTGCTTTAAAAATAATGAGATATGGATGTAGCAATGCTTAATCGTAAAATAGGATTAAAAAAATGAGATTGATATATAAGTTTTATATAAGACATACTGAGCAGATTGATGCATTGTTCAAGGTTTCAAACAATCTTTGGAATCAAGCCTTGTATGTGTTCCGTCAGCGGCTTGATAGCGATGGTACTTGGCTTTGGTATAACGACATGGACAAGATTATGAAGCAAACTTTGAACCTTAATGGTGAATGTAACTATCGCCTTTTAAAGGCCCAGTGCTCACAGCAGATTTTACGAGTCTTAGATAAAAATATCAAAGCATATTGCAAGTCTATCAAAGATTGGAAGAAACATCCTGAAAAGTACAAGGCGATGCCACGAATGCCAAGTTATCACAAGCGTGGAGGCATGTTCAACTTGTTCTATACAAATCAGTGTGCTGCCATCAAGGATGGGCAGATAAGGTTGTCTAAAAACTTGCTTATAGCTATTCCTCAATGGGAGAAGTACGGTGAGCAAGCCTCTAAGTTTAGCCAAATACGATTGATACCAGAGCGTGACAAGGTAAAGGTAGAAATTGTATATGACAAGGAATTGGCAGCGTCTGATGTCGATAAAAACAAGTATGCCTCTATTGATTTGGGGATTGATAATCTTGCAACGATGGTCACTTCTGAAGGTTGCGTCATTTGGAGTGGCAAGCACTTGAAATCATACAATAGGTATTTCAACAAGGAACTTGCAAGGTTGCAATCCATAAAGGATTTGCAAGGTATCAAGCGAAGTACAAAACGCATCATGGCTTTGTATGCAAAGCGAGATAAACATTTCGGGGATGTGTTTCACAAGGTGAGCCGTCAGATTGTTGATGTGCTTGTTGAGAAGAAAATAGGAACGTTGGCTGTAGGCTACAATGTCGGTTGGAAACAGAATACCGACATGGGTAAGCGGAACAATCAGAAGTTTGTTCAGTTGCCTTTTGCGAGGCTGACATCCTATCTCAGCTACAAGTGCAAGTTGGCTGGTATCGACTTCATCGAGCATGAGGAAAGTTACACAAGCAAGTGTGATGCTCTTGCCTTGGAGGAGGTTTGTAAGCATGAAAACTACTTAGGAAAGCGTGTCAAGCGTGGCTTGTTTCGCTCATCCGTTGGTAAAATCATCAATGCAGACCAAAACGGGGCATTGAACATATTGAGAAAAGTAGTCGGTGATTCCGAGTTCGTTCGGATAATCGGTAGTGGGCACTCGTTATGTCCAGTACGACACCGCAGTCCGTTCTTTCGGGTTGCAGGAAGTATGTAAAAAGTAGAATAAAGTTTAACACATTTAATATTTTTAATAACGTAAGGACTAAGGCTTATGAAGGAAATGTTCTTTAAGAATGTAAAGTTCCGTGAAGTTCAGCATTGGGCATTCACAGATGAATATATAACCGCATACGTGTCAGTGAACAATGTTCCTAAGATACACCTAAGTGTTAATACACCTCGTGACGAATATGGGTTTGCGAAAGGCAAACCAAAGCGTTACTTTAGAGTAGGGTTAGGGAAATGGCTCACCGAACGAGCGTTTGTTAAAAAATATTTTAGTGAAGAATGAAAATATGGAGAATAAAGACAAAATAATCAATGAGTTTCTGAGCAACTTGTGGCATGATGCAATTGAGGCTCCTGACTTGGATAGACGAATCTTGTATGTATATAAGCCTAATGGTGAGATAAATCCACCAATATATATCAGAGAGGCTACATACGAAAAGATACGTTGGAAGGAATGCGGTTACAAGCCAATAAATCCAGAACGGATTATTATTCGTTGGCTCTACTTGGATGAATTGTTTCCCAAGAAAGGAGGTGATAGTAAATGACCAAGGCTGAATTTAACAAGTTTGTACTTATACTAGAGAATGAAGCGTTTCGGTTTTCAAGAAGCCAAAACGAATTTAAGGAACATAGAGGGGTGATAGAGCAGTCTTTCAAGATAGGAGGGCTGTTCATTCTTCGAGAATTGCAAAAGTATTATAATCAAAAGGAGTAGGCGTATGAAAAAAGTTTCTTTGACTGATGATGAGCTGGAATTACTTATTATCGGGTTGCATTGTGTAGATAGGTCTAATTATAACAACTACGGACGATATTACGATTCTTATGATAAAGTGTCGCAAATGAAGGAAGAACTTAGGATTAAACTTAAGAGGACGTTGTATAATTTTTAGTTTTGGATAGTAGTTTAAATATATCAAGATATGGAATTAAAGATAAAAACGCATCATGCATTGCCTTGTCGTGCAGAGGTATTCACCATTAACGGAAAGAATGCCGAACAAAATGATTTTGGTGATATGTATGACCATCATGCTCAAGATGCAGAGCCTTATGCTTGTGCCGATATGCGCTTTGACCCAAAGCCTCCAACGAAGGAAGTGCTAAACCGCTATAATATAACGGATAAAGAATATTATGACATCTGCAACGAACTAGAATGTAAGTTGTGCGTTGGTCATTGTGGATGGTGTGTTTGATAGATTTTAGAAATAAATAATATGAGCAATGACTAAGGAAGAAATATTGGAAAAGGCATCTGATTTTGAGGATGAAGATGAGTTTGTGAAGTGTGATAGATTGCCGTTCACTGAGGAATGGTGGCTTTTACATCAGCTAGTGTATATCGGCTTGGCTTGTACCTATACAGGTCGTGGTTATATAATTGAGAAACTTAAAGATTAGTAAAATGGAAGCGAATGATTATTTGAAGGCTATGCAAGCTATGGATGAATTGGATAGACTTGTAACCAGTGTTTATCCGGATAAGTTCAAGTTGGTCTGCAAGAAGCATGGAATAGATGAATGCGAGGCGATGAACATGTATTCGTACTTACAAAAGATGCAGAAAGGTCAGTCTTGGTTAGTTAGATACAAGCCATTGGAATATCTAGAGCGTGTATTAACTCTAGCCAAAGAAGCTTATGCGTCTTACATGAACAACGCCTTGATTCTAAGTATGGTCAATTTTGGTGATAAGTACACAAGAATACTTGTAATCTTTGAGAAAGATTGCGTGAGAAGCCAACAGGAATTTGACCTTAGAGAGCAAAGAACATATGTCGATATAGCGGATTTTATTGGAAATGGTTATTCCATCGTATCTGTTATCCGTCAGTCTGACAATGTTGACAGCGAACAGTTTGTTGGAGAAAAGGATGAGCGGAGTCATAGTATTCCTATTTACGATGGTGATGTAATGCTTTGTTACGTGAACAAACCGGAATTTTGGAGTTCCGATTGGCGTAATAGCGGACTTTATATTTGTGAGAGCGGCTCATATCATAGATTGCTATACACCCCGAATAAGGGATATGTAAGACACGGAGAGCCTGATGTAGATGAAGACTTCACCCTTGATATTGGGGAAGAATCCTTCAGTAGTTATGTTATGACTTTAAACCAGTCTTGGTATAAGTTGGGTAATGTTCATGCAGGTATAGGCTTTTTGAAGGAGAAAGAATAAAAAAGTAAAAGGAGAGGAATATCATTTCCCCTCCTTTGCCTTAATCTCCAGCTCGATAGGCTTGCCACAATGAGGGCAGATGATAGCCTGATGTGATAAGGTTTCACCATCAATAGCAAGAAAACTAGATGGCGAACAACCACAAATATTGGCTATTTGCTCTACTTTTGCAAACGAGATAGAACCATTATTGATTTGTTGTGATAATGCCGATTGGGTTATACCTAACTTTTCGGCTACAGATGAAATGGTTTGTCCATGACTTCTAATTATTTTCTTTAAGTCCATACCTTATTATATATAAGTGAATACTAATATTTATTTTGCTGCAAAGATAGCTTATTTCTTTTATACTACCAAAGAAAAAGCGTTAAATATTAGAAACAGCTAATAAATAGTGAATAAATGTTTAGAAAAACCTTATGTGTGTTAAATATGTGTTAATATTAGAAAATACTTATAGAAATATTTGGTAGTATTAGAAATAACTACTATCTTTGCAATGTCTTTAAGAGATAAGGACTTTAAGTTTAACTATTAATTGCTGTTATGCAGCCGAGTCGGCACTCGTAAAACGGTTTGAGGATATGACTACTTCAATTAAAAACAAGATGAGAAAGGTAATGCAGTTAGCACATAGAGCCTATCAGTTGAAATCAAGTTCAATGTCTTGGGTTGAGTGCTTGAAACAGGCTTGGCAGGTCGTAAAGCTTGAGGCAGCGATGAAGACTAAGGTGGTAGAGTTCTTCTTTATGAAGATGAATGGTGAGGTAAGACAAGCCTTTGGTACTCTCCTTCAGAGCCACATTGACTATACTCCAAATGGTACTGGTCATGCAGCATCAAGAGACTGCATCCGCTATTGGGATGAAGCAAAGGGCGCATGGAGACAATTCAAGGCTTACAACTTTTTGCGAGTTGCATAAAGATATATACACGTTCTAAGGTGTTTGGCGAGGCTTTAATAGGGG
>ERZ1026776.1817-NODE-1817-length-11369-cov-6.506452_pt1 | contig 11369 bp, 10 predicted proteins | sample MGYA00380125_ERZ1026776 | MGnify/ENA primary metagenome ERZ1026776 (study PRJEB33269, sample SAMEA4719761) | human gut metagenome | biome: human-associated habitat; feature: organic feature; material: feces | place: Cameroon | collected 2013-10 ... | reverse complement strand
CAAAGTTCGCCACATATTGGGGAACGTACAAGACGGTGGGTTTCGGATGGTTACTGTTCAAAAATAGTTTGTTTTGAATGCCTACTTTTTGTATAATAATTCTGCTTACCTACTCTTTACTGCTTTTAGGGTAATGCGCTCGCAGTGTCAACCACAAGTTCATTGCCCTCACTTTGCTGGCAAAGTGAGCCACAGTGCTAGTACCTCAGGAACTTGCCGTTTGCTTGTTATAATGCGGATGTCAAAACCATTACCTATGCCTGTTGGCACACATAGGCCCAGACGTGTCCGCGTCTGGGACGAGAGACGGTTGTGTCTGGGACGAGAAACGGTTGTGTCTGGGACGAGAGGCGGTTGCGTCTGGGGGCAGAGATGGATGCGTCTGGGACGAGAGACGGTTGTACACGGGGCGGCGTTCGCCAACAAAAACAGGTGACCAATCGAGAGGTATAGAGCTTGACTTTAAACTTGTTTTTCTGTTTTTTGCGACAATCGGCCATGCGAAATTCATCTTCCTTTTGCCGTTCAGTTTGCATTTCATTTTGGCATTTTCTTCTTGAATCTTTTTTTTGAAAAATTAAAAAAATAAAAACAGGTACTTAGGGATAAAAGAAACGTGTTATCGTATAAGGTTTTATGATTATCTTTGCAGCATAATTATATGTTGCGGGGGGGGGTAGACTCCACATCAAATAACCTTAACAAGAGCGGGAGAACTCAGGCAAGGAGAACACCCTCAAACCAAACAGATATCCTCCTTTAACATAGTAATATTCCTTAAAATCAATACGCAATCAACGAAAGATTTGAATTGCAAAGTTTTGTTGGGTTTTAGTGTAACTGCTTGTACAATAGTGTGTTAGTTGTATTGGCAGGATTAGAGAATATTCCCTGAACGAAAAAACGCTGCTTAGAAGACACTGTCATGAAAACCTTAACCAGTAGTTCGGTTACGCGATTTGATAATGACACTTTTCAGTGGTTTGTACTGCGTGACCTTAAGCGCAGCAATGCCAAAAATCCGGCATATAAGCTGCTTCGTGAGTTGAATTTTGAGGTTTTTACACCAACGACTTGGAAATTGGTTAATCTGAAAGGAAAACAAACGCCACAGGAAGTTCCAGTTATCCCAAGCCTCTTGTTTGTTAAAACCAGCAAAACATGTTTGGATGAAGTTGTAAGCAAAATCAGCACCCTGCAATATTGTTATGTTCGTGGCAATGGACATGTGCCCATGGTGGTAGGCGACCATGAGATGAGTCGTTTCATTCATGCTGTGAAAACTTCGAAATCTCCCCGTTTTTACTTGCCTGACGAGCTGACCCCTTCAATGGTCGGCAAGATGGTGCGCATTGTGGGCGGTTCGTTAGACGGCTATGAAGGCCGTTTGCAGAAAATGCAGGGTTCCCGCGTCAAGCGTCTGTTTGTTGAGATTCCCGGTCTGTTTGCCGTTGCCGTGGAAGTTCAGTCAGAATACATACAGGTATTACCCCCCCCTCAGTTGGGCGGCAGTGATACTAAAAAGGTGGTTAAAATCAATTAAAAGATTTCGGTTCTCCAAATTGATTTCGACCACCTTTTTAATGGAAGGGACATTGCTTGCTCTTATGTAATGGTTGGTAGGTGTTCAAAACTGGTTTAATTTGAATATCTGCTTAAGAATGAAAATCAGAAAAATCAATGAGCACAGATCTTGGGACGCTTCAGGAAAACAACAGGCGCATAGCCAAAAACACCCTCATGCTTTACGTCCGCATGCTGTTTGGTATGATAGTTTCGCTCTACACCTCGCGTGTGGTGCTGACAACATTGGGGGTGGAGGATTATGGCATTTACAACATTGTGGGTTCCGTGGTTGTGATGCTGTCTTTCATCAGTAGCCCGTTGGGCGCAGCCACGCAGCGGTTTTACAATTTTGAGTTGGGGCGCGGGGAGAAAGCGAAGCTCAACCAAGTGTTCAATCTTAGTTTGTATTCCTATTTGGTCTTGGCACTTCTTTTGTTTGCAGTCATAGAGTGGGGCGGCTCTTGGTATATTTGCCACAAAATGAGCCTTCCAGCAGGCAGGCTTGATGCTGCGTTGTTTGCCTTTCAGTTTTCGTTGCTGTCGTTTGTCCTCTCATTGATAAAAACGCCTTACGATTCTTTGATAATTGCGCATGAGCGCATGTCCTTTTATGCCTACTGCGGCATATTTGAAATTTTGCTTCGCTTGGGCAATGCCGTCTCTTTGTTATATATAGGAGTAGATAAGTTAGAGTTGTATGCCTTCAATCAGTTTGCCATCAGCTTGATGGTGGCGGTGTGTGTTTGGCTATATTGCAAAAGACAATTCCCTTATGTCTTTTTGACGCGCGTCTGGAACAAGCAACAGTTCAAGTCTCTCCTTTCCTTTTCAGGCTGGACCTCCGTCAGTTCCATCTCCACTATGGCATCCAGTCAAGGCGTAAACATTGTGCTGAATGCCTATTGTGGTGTCATCGTCAATGCCGCGATGGGCGTTGCTATGCAATTCATTGGTGTCATCACTCAGTTGACAAGTAATTTCCAAGTTGCTTTCAATCCTCAAATTGTTAAGTATTACTCATCCAACGAGCTTACCTCAATGAGAAAGCTCGTCTACGGGGCTTCCAGATTATCCTATTTCCTGTTGTTTATGTTGGTTTGTCCCCTGTTTGCGAACATCGATTTCATTCTCAAGGTGTGGCTGCATGAAGTGCCACCCTATGCAGGCTCCTTTTGTCGCTACCTGATGATATGGGCGCTTTTGGAAACCATGATGGCACCTTTGTGGACAGCCATAAATGCTGCTGGTCGCATCAAACGCTACCACATCTGCATGAGCCTGTCTATTTCCTTGGTGTTCATTCTTTCTTGGCTGTGCCTGTGTGCAGGCTGCTCTCCTTTGTCGGTGGTCATCGTGAAGTGTGCGGTAAACGTTTTTCTGCTGTTTCCCCGTCTGTGGTTTGTGCGTGCATACATCGGCTTTCCGGTTTGCTCATATTTCAAGGAAGTCTTAACGCCGGTGGTTGTGACAACAACCATTTTTATGCTTATGATGCTGCCGTTAGACCAACTGCAACTCACAGGCTGGACCAAATTGCTGACATTCAGCATTCTGTTTTTTCTCACCTATATTCCCTTTGTGTTTAAGGTGGCCCTGTCGAAGAGCGAGCAAAACGGAATCCTGCGGATGATTAAATCAAAGTTTTAAGAATTGCGGTGCAGCCGTGGAAAATATAGATAAAAATGGATTGGAGAAACGTATCGGAATGGATAGATTCAATCGGTAAATAGGTGGTTGGAATTATTTTTATATTTACATAACACAGGCTTTCCAGAGGTGCAGACAGTGTTATGTATATTAAAGAATAATGCCCTTGGCATATATAAACAAATTGAAGCTTTCCATCTCTCATTTCAGCTCTTTGAAAAGTGGTATTCTTCGAAGCGAGGTTTGGAAATAAGTGCATTCCCAAAAAAATATCGGGCGGCAAAATAGTGAATGATGGAATCTTGTATGAAATGCTTGGCATTCGTCTCAAAGCCTTCCTCCCATATTCGATGGATGCCAATGTCAATAAGGAGGTTTGTGGCTCTGATGTGTCGCAAGATTGGTGTGGTCGCAAACTTATGTCATTTAACTAAACTGTGTAAATGAAGACAGCAGCAATAGTTATTACGTTTCATCCTGAAATCAGTACTTTAGTTAGTAACATTTTGTCCTTTCAAGAACATGTGGATTATGTTTTGGTTTGGAGAAACTCGCAAGAGGATGTTCAAAAATTGGAAGCTATTCATGAAAAAATTATATTGTGTGGAAGTGGCAAAAATGAATATATAGCTAAGCCACTCAATTATGCGTTGAAATGGTGTGCTGAACATGATTGTGACTATCTTATGACAATGGATCAGGATAGTACATGGCAAAATTTTTCAGCTTTTATAAGAGAAGTGCGAGATTTGCAAGAAGATGGTGTAGCAATATATGCCCCCAATGTAAACCATTTGTATTCAGACAAAGAAAAATATGTTTCAGCGGAAAGTGTTATAACTTCTGGCTCTGTGTGCAATGTGGCAATAGCTAATAAGCTTGGAGGATTCAGAGAAGACTACCAAATATATTGGGTGGATGGAGAGTTTTGTCATTGGATACGCTTGAATGATTATAAGATAAAGGTGTTGCCAAGGTATAATATGATTCAGCAATTTGGGAAAGAAAGCACTACATGGTTGGGATATACGACTTCCAATTATTCCCCGATAGTCTATTATTTCATATTCAGAAACATGTTGTGGATGAAGAGGGAGTATGGAAATAATCCCAGTTGGCGATGTGTATTTTACACGACTTTCTATCATCTTAGGGGAATTATTCTTGGAGAGAACCATAAGATAAAAAAAATTCTAATGATAGGGAAAGCATATTGGAATGGACTATTCCACCCTATAAATAAATGGAGGCAACGACAAGAATGAAGCACGCTTATTTAATAATGGCACACCATGAATTTGTTGTGTTACAAGAACTGATAGATGCGATTGATGATGAGCGGAATGATATCTATATCCACATTGATGGGAAGGTTAAAAGAATGCCGCATCTCAAAGCCTCCAAGAGTAAATTGACGTTGCTCGGTGAGAGAAAAAAAACGGTTTGGGCTGATGTCTCTATGATATCTGTTGAATATCTGTTGTTTAGAACCGCTTTAGAACAAGGTGAATATGGCTTCTACCATTTTATAAGTGGTGTTCATTATCCCTTAAAATCCCAAGACGAAATTCATACCTACTTTGATAAGCGTTCTGGCATAAGCGTGTTGTCTCCTATGGGGAGCACGCAGGATGAGATAGAGATGAAATTGGGCTTGTATCATTTCTTTTTGAAGCATCTGATAAGTCGTAACAGGTTTGTTAATAAGTTGTATCATATATTGTGGCGAATCTCCCTTGGAGTTCAGCAAAAAATGGGGATGAAAAGAGATGTTTCTTATGTTAGAAATAAGGCGGCCAATTGGTGCTCTTTATCTGATGAGGCAGTTAGGGAAGTACTGAGACAGGAAAAACAGATGTTACGTCGTCTAAGACACACATTTTGTCAAGACGAATTTTTGGTTCCAGCAGTTTTGGCCAATGCTGGTTTGCCAGTCGCTTTTGAGGAGAAATTTCTTTACGTTGTTTTTACCCCCTATACTCCAAAAGTGTTGACTGAAAACGATTTTGACGACTTGATGAAATCCGAATGCTTATTCGCAAGGAAATTTTCAGCTCGTCAGAGTATGCGTCTGATTCAGAGGATCAAAAGTACGTTTTTAGATGGCCAATCTTAGTTTGCTTCGTCATTACTAATATATTCATAAAAACTTACAGACTAATTTGTGGAAAACAATATGATTCATACCGAGATAGATAGAAAACCTCTTTTGAGAGCCTCCAATTTTGAGTTGTTGAGACTGGTTGCCATGTTTATGATTTTGATGCTTCATTCCAATTTTGGAGCAAATGTCAATACCATCTTTCAGGAATTTCAACTTAATCCAACGTCAGCTTTTACAAGGACTTGGTTACATTGTATGGCTAATGTTGCCGTAGATTTGTTCGTCTTACTGTCTGGATGGTTTGGCATTCGGGCCAATTTCAAAGGGTTATTCAATATCGTCTTTGGCGTTTGGTTCTTGGGCTTTTCCAGCTTTTTGGTTTTGCATTTTGGCTTTGGCCTTGATGCTACGACCAAACAATGGCTGGATTTGTTTATTCCGGGCTCTGGCTTGTGGTTCATACATAGCTATATTATACTTTATGCCTTCGCTCCAATGCTTGAAGTCTTTGTTAAATCCGTTGACCAACGATCCTTTAAGAAAATACTTATCGGGCTCATTTTAATAGCTGGAGGCTTCGGGTGGGTTAGGGTCTTGCATGATTTTAATATGGGTTTTAGCGCTTTGCATCTTATGGTTGTATATTTGATTGGAAGGTATCTGAAATTACATCAGCCCAAAATAACGGAGTGGTCTAAAACTGTCCATTTGTCGTTATATCTCTTGGTGTCCGTTTTGATGGCTTGCGTGTTCCTATTTACTTCTGCCATCCTGGGCGTTCAATTGCCTGTGGAAATTTTATACCATTATAATTCACCATTTATGTTGTGTGCTTCGGTGTCATTATTTCTGTTTTTCTCCAAGATAAACTTAAGATCGAAGGTGGTTAATTATTTGGCAGCAAGTAGTTTGGCTGTATATGCCATACAAGAGTGTAGCATTGTTCGTCCTGTGTATATGGATTTTTGCAAGACACTGTACATGCAGAGTTCTGGAATTATGACCTTTGTCGTAATGGGCTCGTTCTTTTTGTGTTTCATGATGGGTTGCATCTTGATAGACCAGGTTCGAATTTTTGTATGGAAGAGGTTGCTTGTCGTATTAAGTAAATTACCTAAGTGTTGTCAGCTATGAAGATACCAGCTTACGTAATCAACTTGAAAAAGTCAATAGCCCGTAAGGAATATATCTGCAAATTACTTACACCCTATTCTTTTCTCGACCTGCATTTTGTTTGTGCCATAGATGGCCGCCTTATGTCAGACACGGAATTGCAGAAAGTCTTTGATAAACGGAAATGCTTGAAACATTGTGGGAGAGAGTTAAACGCCGGAGAAATCGGTTGTTGCCTGAGTCATCGCAAAAGCTACAGACAACTTTTGGAGTCCTCCAACGCCTATGCTTTGGTGTTGGAGGATGATGTACACGTGGTGCGCGATTTGTCGGTGATATGTGAAGCCGATATTGAAAAGGTGTTGAATGTCAAGCAACCAACAGTGTTGCTCCTGTCTGGCGATTATTGGTATTGGAAAAGAAAAAGTCCAATCGTGTCTGTGTATGATGCTGTTGGAGCTTATGCTTATTTCATCAACCGTGCCGCTGCAGAGCGTATTCTGTTATTGCCAAAGATATATAATGTGGCAGATGATTGGAGTTTGTATAAGATGCTTGGCATTCGTTTCAAGGCCTTTCGCCCATATTTGATGGATGCCAATGTCAATATGGAGGTTTTGGGATCTGATGTGTCGCAAGATGAGTGGGGGGTCAATCGCAAATTGATGTCTTGTGGTGAAGTCCTTTTGTCGTATGGGTTTGCCGTGATTAAGAGAATCTTGAAAATGATGGGGCATTTTGAACACAAAAATCGTATCATCAATAACAAGGTTGTAGAGCCATGAAGCACGCCTATTTGATTCTCGCACATACCGATTATGCCCTGTTGCAGCAATTGGTTGAGCAACTGGACGATGCACGCAATGATCTTTACATTCATATCGACCAAAAGGCAGACTATGATGGGAGGGAGATTCAAACACGAAACAGCGGTTTGTATGTCCTTCCCCAACGGCTGAACGCCTATTGGGGCGATTACAGTTTGGTGGAGGTGGAACTCTTTTTGTTTGAAACGGCCTTTAAGCGGGGCGGTTATTCTTACTTCCATTTGCTCTCGGGCGTTGATTTGCCCATACAGTCGCAAGATGATATCCATCGCTATTGTGAGGCGCATGACGGAAGAGAATTCATTGGTTTCTCTCAAGACGTAACGCCTGATGAACTACACTGGAGGAGTCAACACTATTTTCTCTATGCCAGAGACCTTCGCTCCGCTTCTCTTTGGAAGCGGGCGCTGCGTGCCGCTTTTGTATGTCTGCAAGATCTGTTGGGGTATCGTCGCAGCAGATGGGAAATAAAAAAAGGGGCGCAATGGTGTAGCGTGACGCCAGATTTTGTCGGCTACCTGTTGGCGCATCGGGCAGAGGTGCGCAAGGCCTTTCGCCATACCTTTTGTCCGGACGAACTTGTGATGCAGACCTTGTGTTGGAACTCCCCATTTCGGGATAAAGCCTGCACGGAGGCCGATGAGTTTGATGCTTGCAAGCGCTTCATTCCCTGGGAGAATGGAGAATTGCGGCCTGTCACTCTCAACGATGTGCAGGCAATGAAACAGTCTGACAAATGGTTTGCCCGTAAATTCTCCAGTAAAAAACGGGAGGTTATTGACGCTTTGTTAAGAAACGCTTAAGACGATACGATGAAAAAAGTTTCGGTTATTGTTCCGATATACAATGTGGCGGCATACATTGAGCGTTGTGTGCGTTCCTTGTTTGGCCAGACGCTGGCTGACGTGGAATTCGTGTTTGTGGACGACTGTTCGCCCGATGAAAGTATGCAGATTTTGCAGACGGTTTTGGCGGCATATCCTGAGCGCCGCGCGATGGTGAAAATCGTGCGGCATGCAGAAAACCTGGGACTACCTGCAGCCCGTAACAGCGGTCTCGCAATGGCGGAAGGTGAATATATCTTCCATTTCGACAGCGACGATTGGGCTGAGCCCACGTTGTTGGAAAGACTTTATGAGGCAGCCGAAGAGCAGAAAGCCGACTTTGTGTGGTGTGATTGGTTTTTGGCTTTTCCGCAGAGCCGTCGACTGATGAAGCAGCCCCAATATGCCACGCCGCGCGAAGCTTTGCGCGGTATGCTTGCTGGTGTCATGAAATACAACGTATGGAACAAACTGATTAGAAAAGAACTCTATACCAAAAATGGCATCTCGTTTCCAGCAGGGCATGGCATGGGAGAAGATATGACCATCATACGCTTGCTGGCCTGTGCCAAACGCATTGCCTATGTGCCGGAGGCTCTCTATAATTATGCCAAACGGGAGGGCGAGGCTTTCACGAACGGCTGGAGCGAACGGCATTTGGTCGATGTGCTCCACAACACTGGAGAAACCATCCGATTTTTGAAGAAACGCTTGGGAGAAGACATCGAAAAAGAGACCGCATGGTTTCAGCTGAATGTGAAATACCCTTTCCTGATCAGTAAAGATGCTGCGTTATACCGCTTGTGGCAACAATATTATCCGGAAGCCAATGCCTATATCTGGAGCAATCGCCATTCTTCATTCCGGGCCAAGGTGTTGCAATATGCCGCTTCCAAGCGCCAATATTGGATACCATATCTGCACTATCAATTATTGTATAAATTCATATACGGAGTAATCTATAAATGACGTGGTATAAGAATCTGGGGATCATCATCACCCCTATCATCGTTAGCTCCTTTTACTTTCCGGTAAGCATAAACGTATTGCCAGGTCTCAACACCAAAATGGCTCTGGCGCTTGTTGGGTGTCTTATAGTTGCTTTCCAAATGGGCAAAAGAAGTCTTCCTATGGTGGACAGACAATTGTTTGTCATCTCCATGTGGGCATTGTCGGTGTCGTTTATCACGTTTGTCTCCATGACCTATAATGAGACGGCAGACAACACCTATCTGACTTATATCATCTCTATGTACGTGTGGCTGGTGGCGGCTTATGCCTTGGTTGCTTTCATACGATGGGTGCATGGGAAATACACGCTGAAACTCATCAGCAATTATTTGATAGCGGTGTGTGTCGGGCAATGTGCACTGGCGTTAGCTATTGACCAATTTAAGCCACTTAAAATTTTTGTCAGTAAATACATTATCAATACTTCATGGCTTGAAAGCGTTGACCGTTTGTATGGTATAGGAGCTGAGCTTGACACGGCGGGTATTCGTTTCAGTGTTGCCATCGTGTTGCTTGTCTATTTGTTGAAAAACGCCAGCAAATATGTCCTGGAAAAATATGTGCCGGTCTATTTGGCTGCCTTCCTCGTTTTGGTTGTCGTTGGAAACATGATTGCCAGAACCACCTCTGTGGGGGTGGTAGTAGGCATGTTGTATCTCATCTACAGTTCCAAAGGTACCTCTTCTTTGAAGAAAACGTGGTGGTGGCTGGCAGGCCTGGTGGTGGTGGCTGTGTCGATAACCATCTATTTCTATAATACCAACCCAGCCATTTACAAAGATGTTCGCTTTGCCTTTGAGGGATTTTTCAATCTGTTTGAAAAAGGCGAATGGTATATTTCTTCCAATGAAACCTTGAAGGGTATGTATGTGTTTCCAGAAAGCCTCAAGACCTGGATAATCGGAGACGGATACATCGTCAACCCTAAGTTTGACCCTTATTATACGGGGGAGGTATTTACAGGATATTATAAGAATACGGATGTGGGCTACCTGCGTTTCATCTTTTATTTCGGCGTGACAGGCTTGCTTTTGTTTGCCGCATTTATTTTGCAAGTGGGGAGAAGTTGCATTCAGAAATTCCCTCAGCACAGGCAATTGGTGTTCCTCCTGATTGTGGTGAACTTCATCGTATGGTTTAAAGTGTCGACAGACATTTTTCTTGCATTTGCATTGTTGCTTTTCTTGGACGAAGAGAATGAAGAACAGATGCAGGCTCAATTGCGCTGTGAATAAAATGGTTCTCAGAACACCTATAGAATTGTCAATCCCATGAAAATACTATACAATATCGCCACAACCAGTCGTTCTGGCGGCATGGAGCGTGTGCTTGCCAATAAAGCCAATTATCTGACGGCGCATGGCTACGAGGTGGTGATTGTATCGACCGACCGCTTTGGGCACCCGCCCTTTTTCCACCTTGATGAAAGAATCCGACAGGTTAACCTGCACATAGAATATGAAGAGAACAACGGCAAATCCCTGTGGAACAAATTGCTGCATTTTCCCTTAAAACAATGGAAACACAAGAAGAGACTCACGGAGGTGCTTATGCGGGAACGCCCCGACATCACCATCTCTATGTTTAACCACGATGCGGGCTTTGTCACGAAAATCAAAGACGGCAGCGTGAAATTGCTGGAAATTCATTTCTCCAAATTCAAGCGCCTGCAATATAACCGCAAGGGCCTATGGCGTTTGGTTGACCTTTGGCTTACCAAGCAAGACGAGAAGACCACGAAGCGCTTCGACCGCTTCGTGGTGCTCACACAGGAAGACAAGGAAAACTGGGGCTGCCAAGACAATATCTGTGTCATTCCCAATGCCAACACCTTTTCTCCCAAGCAAACGGCGTCGCTCGACGACAAGAAAGTAATCGCCATTGGCCGATATTCCTATCAGAAGGGGTTCGACCGACTGATTAATGCATGGAAAATCGTGGACCAGGTGTGTCCAGAGTGGACGTTGGAAATTATTGGCGAGGGCGACGAAAAGCCTGCGTTGCAGAATTTGATTGACTGCTACGAACTGAATGAAAAAGTGAAACTGATGCCTGCCACCTCGGCCATTGAGGACGTGTATCTGGGAGCGTCAGTCGTTGCCCTGTCATCGCATTATGAAGGATTGCCGATGGTGCTTCTCGAGGCCCAGTCGTTTGGCCTTCCCATAGTTGCCTTTGCCTGCCAATGCGGACCGAAGGACATAGTGGCCGATGGGGAAACTGGATTTCTCGTGCCAGAAGGCGATGTGCGGCAGCTGGCCGACCGCCTGATAAACG
>ERZ1026776.1816-NODE-1816-length-11369-cov-61.493459_pt1 | contig 11369 bp, 8 predicted proteins | sample MGYA00380125_ERZ1026776 | MGnify/ENA primary metagenome ERZ1026776 (study PRJEB33269, sample SAMEA4719761) | human gut metagenome | biome: human-associated habitat; feature: organic feature; material: feces | place: Cameroon | collected 2013-10 ... | reverse complement strand
GTATTGCCTATTTGTTTTGCGACTCACACCGAACGAAGTAAGCACGTGCGTCGAACGAAGCACGCTCTCACATCGAACGATGCATGTGCTTACTTCGAACGATGCACGGCGCATAATACATAGACTTTACACGATATAAATAGTTATCTTACGTTGTTAGAATATACGTTTTACACAGTCTGCAAATCCTATTCTAGATGACTCAGACAAGAAGTAACCATTGCTGACGTAGTATCAGGAAGTGCTATATATTATTCCTAAATGGCATCCGAAAGGAGTAATATTCCTACAAATACTGCTTCTTTTTGTAGGAATGCGACACTTTTTTTAGGGAATGCGACACCTTTTTTCAGTGAAAAACACTATTTTTGTGGCACGAATGAAATATTTGAATCTTATGCCATAAAACAAGATTTGGCTTCCCTGCTAATCATATCGGCAAGTCTCATAATATTTTCTGAAGTAAGTAAATGACATTAATGTAGAGTTATATATATGAAGAATCGTTCAACGACACAGATTAGACTACTGGTTGCCGTGCTTGTTTCCATCCTTTCCTTTTCCTTTGCGAAAGCGGAAGCCAGCAATCGTAACCTGCCAGATTCCAAAGGATGGTATCTGGGCGTGGATGGCGGATTGCCTTTCGGCTTATCCACTTTTTCCAGTTTCGGACACGACAAGACCCACATGGGCTGGGCTGCCGGCATCTATGGCGGCTATCGTTTCAACCCCATTTTCTCAGCAGAACTCTCCGCCAGATATGGAGAGGTGAACCTGTCGGCACAAGACTGCTGCGTGGAGCGCAACTACTGGCTGGGGAGCGATGGTATGTTCTACAATGCAAGTGTCCTGGGTATGGATAGCTGGGAATATGCCCAGCTGAAAAGCCATGTCAGGATGGGCTGGTATGGTGCAAGGGTTCACGTGAATCTGCTGGGGCTGTTACGCAATACCGCCCACAGCCGCTGGACTGTAGCCGTATCTCCTCATCTCTATGCAGTGACCACCTGCGCAGATATCCAGACTCTGTCAGATCATGCTGAGGTGATGAAAGGCTCTACCCGCTGGCATCTGGGCTATGGAGCCAGCTTGCAGGCTGGCTACCAGTTGACCTCCAATCTTAATCTGGGCATCTATTCCGGTTTGACACGCCTTTCAGGAGAACGTATGGACGGAATGCCGGAACATCTGCACAAGAACAACTTCGTATGGGAAAGCGGTATAAGATTGGGAATCAGCTTCGCCAAGACGAAGAAAGAAAAGCTGATGGAAACATCGCCGATGCCGCAGCAGGAAGTTCTGATGCAGGAGACACAGCAGGCATTGAAGCAGGAGACACAGCAGCAGGAATCTGCCCCAGAGGTGAATACAGCCAAGCAGCTGCAGACGACAGATAAGGCGGAAGCCAAGGTTGCCGTACAAGGCGCAGCTGAATCAGCAAAGGTGACATTCCCTGCCATCTATTTCGGTTTCAACCGCATTACCATTCGCCCAAGCGAGGTATCCAAGCTGAAAAACATCCTCTGTATATTGAAGGAGAATCCTGAAATGAAGGTGACGGTGACCGGCTGGTGCGATACAAGGGGCAGCGTGGCTGTAAACAGACGCATCTCCCGCCAGCGAGCACAAGCCCTGAAGAACTGGCTTGTGAAGAGAGGTATTGCTGCGAGCCGCATCTCGGTAGTAGGAAAGGGAAGCGACGGTTCCCGAACAGCTTCAAAAGCCCGCCGAGTAGAGACTACAAATCATCATCTGTAACCCATAAAACAAGATAGGAAATGAAAGCAAAAAAAAGATTTAATATTTGGTTATGGGTGCTGCTATGCGTCCCATGCCTATTGGCAAGTTGCGATCATGATGTACATGATGGCGAAGGTGATGGAGGCTTGTCGGTTTCGCTCGCCTGGGCAGACGAAGTCGATGAGGGCACGGAAGTGGAGGATGTGAAGACATGGATCGTGAATGTCACTGATGGTACGCAGGTGGCGCAAAGACAGCATGGCAGTGCGCAGGAAATGGCAAGCGAGCACTATGATATGTCAGAAGGTCACTACCGCATTCTCACCACAACCAACCTGGTGGCTCCGTTCACCATCAGTGAACAGACAAGAGCCGTTGCCAACATGAATAATCTGGTGCTAGGACTCTCGAATCCGAGTGCTTCAACCGAACATGCCTATTATGGTGTAACAGACATCGTCATCGACAAGGAGGATGTGCACTATATCACAAGAAGCGAAATGCGCCGTATGCTTGCAGAACTAACCCTTATTGTTGAGGGTGTACCAGAAAATACAGTAATAAGTGGTAAGGTATTGAATGTTGCAAGTGGACTCTTACCTCTACAAAAGAATGAGGATGGAACATTCGGAACGGCAACTTATACAAAGGAAGAATGTGACATACCTTTAGGAATTGCAGGGCATGACAATAGATTGATAACGGAAACATTGCGCTTGATGCCGACAGCAAACGGCTTTCTCACCACCCGGTTGTTCATACATCTTGAAACGCCAGATGGAACAGTTAGTAACTGCGACATCGAAGCTCCTGTCATGAAGTCTGGTGGCAAGTACCAGATCAACTTGGAATACGAGGCGATGAAACCTTACATGTATCTTACGAGTACGAAGATAGATGACTGGACAGAAGGCTGGGTATATCGTGGTGAAATCCTGAATCCGGAAGATTAAGCGGCTCTATCATTCAAGCAAGAATCAAAACGAGAATATAAACATAAAATAGTAAAAGACAATGAAAACAAAGACTTATCTCTTTGTACTGATGACAATGGCATTGGCATTGGGCAGTTGTTCTGACAACGAGAATGGTATCGGAGGCGAGACCTCCAAGTATATCACCGTTTCTACCTGTATCGGTAATATGACACGTGTTGCCACAGATGCAAATGGAGATCAAACCTTTGAGGAGGGTGATGAAATCAGTGTGTATGCCTGGACGGGAGATGTAACCACTGTTCCGGCAGCAACCGGACGTGTGGTGGATAATGCCATCAACAAACTGACCAAAGGCTCATGGATATCTACTCCGCAGATGCTGTGGAAGAACAACCGCGACAAGCATTATTTCATCGGTGTATATCCTACAAAAGCCATTTCAGACCTTGCGGCTGGTGAATATGTATTTGATGCGACAAAGCAAGTGGAAAGCGACCTGCTGGTGGCTGTGAATACTGACGGAATAACTGCAGAAGGCAAACAGGCAGTGCCGCTTACCTTTACCCATGTAATGGCTAAACTTGTAGTAAATCTCACCTATAAGAACCAGTGGGGAACAGAGGGACCTACCGTAGATAAGGTTGTTGTAGGCGATGCCGTAAAAAGTGCAACCGTCAATTATCTGACCAAGGTTGTCACCCCATCTGCAGTAGCAGAAGATAAAGCCAACTTCGATATGCCGGCATTAACCGCCAACAAGCAATATGCTTCCATCATCATTCCGCAGGATGGCGTTCAGAAGATTACAGTTGTGATAGGCGGCAAGAATTTCATCTACGACAATGGAACTCCTTTCAAGTTTGATAGTGGCAAGGTTACAACCGTCAACCTGGTGGTAGGTCGTGATACAATTACCCTGAATGAAGTAAAGATTACCGATTGGGAGACCAGTACCCCTATTACCGGTGAAGCAGTTGATTAAATTAATATTCAACTCTAAAAACAGAATGATATGAAAGTAATACATTTTTTCGCAATAACAGCCATGGCAGCAGCCATGATTACCAGTTGCTCTAGCGAGGACGAACTGTCACAGAGCAATTATCCTAGTGATAACATCATCCGCGTTACTGCAGGAGTGAACAATGCCAAGACTCGTGCTGATGTAAAGTATTCACCAATGGACAAGCCTTTCTCCCTGACCATCGTGAACAGGAATACAGAAAGCTCCGAATTGGCTAAGAAATATACCTATGTTGATAAGGTGTTCTCAAAGACTTCTGGCGACTGGGCATGCTCAGAGACTCTGCTTTGGCAGAAAGCCACAACACCTGTAGACATCGTGGCTTTTGCTCCGGCTCAAACTGACAAATTCAATGGTGTTTATGCTAATGGAAGTATCCAGCCTATAACTTATAGCGTGGCTGACGACCAGTCTACATGGTCTGACAATAACGACTTGTTGTACTATTATGCTCCAGGCTTCAACCCTGGCAAAAGTCTCGTGGATAAGAAGCTGAATATCCAGTTCAATCATGCTTTCTGTATGATTGACATCGTTGTGACTTTGGGAACCGAGTTCAACAAGCCTGAGGTTCTTAAAGAATCCCCTATCGTAAAGGTGACCTTAGGAGGAACCAAAATTGCGGCAAATGTAGATGTTACAAAAGCTGCTAGTGTCGTAACAGTCAGCGAAACAGATGCTGCTACCGACATTACCACCACCAAAGGTTCATTCGACAAGGCTGCAAATGCAGAAGCTAACGCCAAATCACACTTCTCTTGCATTGCCATCCCACAGACCGTTGCAGGAAAAACCTTCAAGGTGTCTTTGATGACTGCCGGCAAGCGCTATGAATGGACTTCTGCAGAACCAGTCGAGCTGAAGAGCGGCTACAGATATACCCTCAAACTTAGCATGGGTAATGATGTGGTATTGTTGAAGGGTGGCAGCATCTCCGCTACTCCATGGACAGAAATCACTAGTGACAAGCCTCTTGAGACAGACTAAAGAATATGAACTTAAAATAGAACAACTATGAAATATCAGAAGATATTGGGTCTTGTAGCAACAGCCGGCTTATTGCTGGCTGGTTGCGCTACAGATTCCGACAACAGTAATACATGGCTCAGCGACCCGAATGCCGTTCACGTATCGGCTTCGGTAGGCAGCATCTTTACCCGCAGTTATCCGACAGATGAAACCAAACAGACGAGTTTTAATAATGGTGATGTGATAGGCGTCAGCAACAATGGCAAATCGCTCAACTATACCTTCAATGGCTCCGACTGGCAGCCAGAAAATGGCACCGATTATCTGGTATGGGACAATAGTAACCTCACCTTCCAGTGCTGGTATCCTGCTGATGGCAAGAATACCTTCAGCAAAGGCTATGTCCAGGAAGACCAGAGCAATGAAACGGAGATTGCGAAATCAGATTATATGACGGCAGCGGTAACCAACCTTACTGAAATTCCTGGTAACCGCCAGCTTAAAGTGGCAATGGAGCGCAAGACTGCCCGTCTGATTCTCAACATCCAGAGTTTTAACGACCAGTTTGATGCCAGCACCACCAAGGTCAACCATATCCGTATCGCAAGCAAGGCATCTACTGATGCCAGCGAATCATCTATCGTCAACATCAATCCTTTGCAGAATGGTGAGGGTGGCATTGGTACTACCTATACTGCCCTGGTGATGCCTGGAGCAGTAGATGGACACCTCTATTTCAAAGCTGAAGGAACCACCGAAACTCCTCTCGTTGTCAAGACAGGAAAATTGGATGCTGGCAAGAGCTACACCTATCAGCTCACTGTGGGAAAGAACCAGGTATCTGTTGCAGGCATTACTGTGAAAGATTGGGCTACAGGTGCTACTATCGAAGGTGGTAAGGTAACAGAGGTTCCTCCTTACGTCACCTTTACGGCAGCTGAAGCCCAAACATTTAAGATGACAACCGAAGGCAACTATGCCATCTCTTGGCTTGAGTATTCTCTTGATGGTAACGAATGGACTGCTGTTGAGGAAGATAAGAAAGTTGAGTTTGGTGGCACAAAGGGCAGCCTTCGCTTGCGTGGCAAGAATCTAAATGGTACGGCATCATCTTCTAATAATTACTCTACCATTACTTTTACTAATCCTGATGTAAAGGTAGCATGCACGGGTGATATCCGCACGCTGTTGGATTGTGCAAGCTATAAGACTGTCGAAACAAAAGATGCCAAATTCTGTAATTTGTTCTATGATTGCACCCAATTGACCTCTGCCCCAGAATTGCCAGCTACACAGTTAGCAAGCTACTGCTATTTTAGTATGTTCAATGGATGTAGTTCACTTGAGAAAGCATCAGATTTGCCGGCTGAAACGTTAGCAGCATCATGTTACGCAGGCATGTTCTCTAGATGTAGTTCACTTGAAAAAGCACCAAAATTGCCAGCTACACAGTTAGCAAGCTACTGCTATAATCAGATGTTCAGAGACTGTACGAATTTGACATCAGTCACAATGTTGGCATCAAAAGACTATTTTAAAGATGATTCCTTCAATCTTTGGTTGTCTAAAGCAGGAACCAATGCCGCATCTAGCACACTCAAAGTACAAGATAAGGCGGCTTATGATGCGTTGGTAAACAAAAATTTTCTTCCAGACAACTGGAAGATAGGCAGCAATTGCACCGTTCTTGATAAAGACGGCATGGCAATAACAGAATAATAATCAACTATGTCCCCACTCTGCTGGGGGCATAGCCCATAACTCTAAAAACATAGCGAGATGAAAGCAATACAATTTTTCGCAATAACGGCATTGGGGGCTGCCCTGTTTGCCAGTTGCTCCAACCAGGAGGAACTGGCAACGGGCAGCTATCCTAGCGACAACCTCATCCGTGTTACTGCCGGAGTAAACAACGACATGACACGCAGCGATGAGGCGGCTACTGCATTGACCCAAAATTTCTCGCTGACTGTGGTGAACAATACGAATGATAAATACAGTTATGCCAACGAGATCTTCTCATTGAACAGCAACCACGAATGGACCTGCAGCAACAAACTGTTGTGGCAGAATTTAACAACCCCGGTTAAAATCGTGGCTTTGTATCCCGCAACGGATGCCAACACATTCTCCGGCGTGTACTCAAAAGAGAACAACACCATCGGCACGATTACTTATGGCGTAAAATCCGATCAGAGCACAGCCGCTGAGGCTGACGACCTGCTCTTATATCATAGCGCCAATTTCATACCGGAGAAAGATCTGCAAGACGGCAAACTGGATATCCAATTCAATCATGCCTTCTGCCGGGTTGATATCGAAGTAACCATCGGCACCGAATTCAATGCAACCAATGGTCTTGCAGAAAATCCTATCCAAGGAATCAGGGTAGAAGGAACAAAGATTGCTGCTGATATCAATTTAGCCTCAGCATCTCCTACCATTACCGCAAAAGGAGATGCAACCAGCATCACCCCTACCCAGGGCGATTTCACCCCGGCAGCCAGTGCAGCGAATCAAGCCGTAGCCAGATATTCCTGTATGGTGATTCCGCAAGCCGCCACCTTGAACATTGTGCTGCATACCAGCGACAGGGAATATGAATGGACTGGCACAGAAATGGCGTTGGAGAGCGGCAAACAATACACCCTGCAGCTGAACATGACCAATAAGTCAACAACGGCAAGGAAGTTCATCCTCAGAGAGAGAAAGTGAAAAGATAACGCAAAAAGAGACAGAACATGAACAAGACGATAAAACTCCTTTGCACATGGGCAGCCGGCCTGCTCCTGGCAGGATGCAGTTCGGAAGCTGATATGGAAAAGCTGATGGATTGGCAAAGCAATCCCGATGCCGTTCACTTCACGGCATCGGTGGATAATGCCACCACCCGAACCAATCCTGCAGCAACAAATGATGACCAGACAAAATTCAACGAGAACGATCAGGTTACCGTGTCCAACAATGGCAACCAGGCCGACTATGCCTATAAAGAAAAGTCATGGGTTCCTGCCATAGCCGACAAGTATCTGTTATGGGACAGATCCAATCTGACATACAACTGCTGGTATCCTGCCGGTGGCAATAACACTGCCACCGTCGGTTATCTGACTGCTGACCAAAGCTCAACGGATCTCATGGCGAAGTCAGATTATATGAATGCAGAGAAAACACTCAATACAGCCAATGAAGCTCTCAACTTCAGTCTGGAGCGCAAGACAGCCCGCCTGATTCTCAAAATCAGCGCATTCACTGAGCAGTTTGAATCCACCGCTACCATCAAGCACGTGCGCATCGTCAGCAAGGCTTCTACGGCAGCGGGTGAAACAAATACCATCGACATCACGCCATTAACCAGCGGAGGCGGCGGTGTCGGTACCACCTATACTGCCCTTGTAGCCCTAGGCAAAGTAGTAGCCAAGCTTTATTTCAGTGATAATACAAGCACTGAAGAACCTGTTACGATGACAACAAATGTCACCGCAGCAGGCAACAGCTATATCTATAATCTGATTGTGGGCAAAAAGAAGATTGAAGTTACAGGAATCAAAGCTGGACCATGGACAGCAGCCAGCGGAACTACGACAGGCGATTTAACCCCGATTCCATACATCACCTTTACAGCAGAAGAAGAACAGACGTTTGAGATGCGAACTAAATACACGGATCCTGAATTATTTCCAGGTATTGAACCTTATAAAATCTCAGGACTTCAGTATTCTCTGAATAATGGAGACTGGATAGATGTTGGGGCAAACGGCGTTAGTGTTACCTTCGGTGGTAATAACGGTACTCTCCGCTTGCGTGGTAAAAATCTCAAAGGAACAGCAGATGACGAATCAAACTATTCTTATATTTCCTTCGGCACTAATGAAGTACCTGTAACATGCACAGGAGATATCCGCACATTGTTGGACCATGAGAGTTATAAGACAGTGGCAACCGATCAAGCACGATTTATTAGGTTGTTTCAGAATTGCAAAGCAATGACCACTGCCCCTAATTTGCCTGCAGAGAACTTGGCTAATAAATGTTACCGAGAAATGTTCGCTAATTGTACAAATCTTGTAATAGCCCCTGAATTACCTGCTAAAATCTTGGCTGATGATTGCTACAATAGTATGTTCAGTGGTTGTACAAAGCTTGAAACAGCTCCGAATTTGCAAGCCAAAAACTTAACATTACGCTGCTACTTTACGATGTTTCGTAGTTGTAAATCTCTTGAAACAGCTCCAGAATTGCCTGCCAAAAACTTGGCTAGCAGCTGCTATAGTTTTATGTTCAATGGTTGTACAAAGCTTATGACAGCTCCAGAATTGCCTGCCAAAAACTTGGCTAGCAGCTGCTATAGTAATATGTTCAATGGTTGTACAAAGCTTATAACAGCTCCAGAATTGCCTGCTATAAAATTGGAAAAAACCTGCTACTATAACATGTTTGCTGGGTGTACATCTTTAGTATCAGCTCCAAAATTACCTGCTACCACGTTAGCTGAACGCTGCTACCACAATATGTTCAATGGTTGTGAGAAATTGTCATCTGTCACAATGTTGGCACCAAGCGACCAAATTAAAAAAACATCTCAATCCTTTAACTCTTGGTTGAACGGTGCAGGAACCAGTGCCGCAACTCGCACACTTAAAGTAACAGATGCGGATGCCTACAATGCGTTGGCAAAGAATACATATTATCTTCCTTCAAATTCAAAGTGGATAAAAGGCACATCAGGTACTACAGTGAAAGATGAAAATAACAAAGATATACAATAACATCCCCCCAAAAGGTCTATATGCCACTCTTCATCGTGGCGTATAGACCCTTCATCGTGTCCCGATGCCCGTTCGGTGGATGATATGGCTGTGTGGTGGTTTCGTGCTACCTGTTTTCATGGTTTGAAGTACCTTTGCGTCAATCGTGAGGTGACAGTTCAACTCCCATTTTCTCTCCATATCCGTGTAAACAATATTCGAGAAAGAGAAAATCAGACGAAAATACCAGGAAAATGGGGAAAGAAGAGATTGAGAATTTTCCCTTAAGGGTTTTTATTTTTTTCCTTAAGGGAAAATATATTTTTCTTTAAGGAAAAAGACAGCTTCTCTTAAGAGATTTTCCCGCTGCGTTTAACTTGTAAAGTTATTTATTTAAAAATCCCCCATCTCCGCTTTCAGCAGTTTTATCTCCTCTGCCGTCAGCCCTGTCATATCCATGATAGACACTTCATCTATACCCTTTGCCAGCATCTTCCTGGCAATCTCAAGGCTTCGCAGGTTCATGCCTTCTTCTCTGCCTTCTTCTCTGCCTTCTTCTCTGCCTTTCTCTATACCTTTCTGGTATCTGTCATCTAGGAGGGTTCTTTCAACACTTACCGAATCCCAGAACTTGTCATAGGCACGGAGTTCGGCATCTGTAAAGCCGGAAATCTCCAGCTCTTCTACGGCTTTTCCAATCTCCGGATCATTGAGCAGGTCGGAAGGAATCTCCTTCGTGTTGGAATTGATTTCCGTGAGGAAACGGAGCCACAAGACCATCATGCGCTTATCGGCAATGGAATGAGGAGTGAACTTAGGGAGTTCAATGAAGGTGAAATGCAAGCCTTCGATGACCTTATTGCTGTCCTTATCGTGCACGATGCGGTAGTTGTGGATGAAATCTGGAGTATCATGCGCAAAGATATCATTTATCAGGTTGAGAGAATACACTGGTTGGAGTTCACTATATTTTCCTCCCTTTTTAGCCTGACTCACATAGAGCTTGGATGCATTGAACAGTACTCGCTGCTGGAATGCGTCAGACCATTCCATCTGCATTTCCACGCAGAACTTCCTGCCTCTGACATCTGTGCAGAGTACATCCACTATGGTGTTCTTGCCCCCTTCGAGCTGGGGCACAAGTTCTGTAGGCAGATACTTGATTTCGTGTATCTGCTCCTCTTCGCTGAGTGGCAGGAGGGCGTTCAGAAGGCTGATCAGTCTTTTAGGATGATTGCCGAATATCTTCTTGAACGTGAGGTCTGCCTTAGGATCTAAGTACTTCATAACCATCTGTTTTAAAATTCTCAAGCGCAAAGTTACGACTTTATTTTCAAACCCGCAAGCTTTCTAACGTTTTTTCTTGTTGACTGATATAAAAAAAAACTATATCCGAGCTGGGATATAGAGCTTTACGAGATTCATTTATTAAAACGTATTATCTATAGAAGTCTAACTTCTGATGATTCTTATAGAGGTTCTGGTTCTGAAGCTCCTCGTTTATGCGACTTTTGCTTCTGTTTTTGTATTCTGGATGTTGGGTTTTATTGAATCCTTATTCAGTATGGATGCAATATTCTTCGTGTTTTTGAGTTTATCTATATATAGAATTGAATTTCTCTCTATATATATAATAAGGTGTAATTCAAAAAATGAATATGAAAAAGAATATTGCTATCGTGATGATGCTGTTGCTTTCTGCTATGGGGGCAATGGCGCAAGGTGGGGAGAATCCTGTAGGTAAATTCTCGGTGATACCCCGAGTAGGTGTGGCTATTGCCAATCTGAGTGATAATTCCATCTATCTGGCAACGGAAAACAACAGGGAGGTGAAATCCAAGAGTCAGGCGGGATTCATGGGTGGACTCGATGTGGAGTATCGTGCCACAGACTATCTGGGTGTTTCTCTGGGTGCTTATTATGCCCGTCAGGGTGCCCGCTGGGGTGATT
>ERZ1026776.1805-NODE-1805-length-11416-cov-6.009506_pt1 | contig 11416 bp, 8 predicted proteins | sample MGYA00380125_ERZ1026776 | MGnify/ENA primary metagenome ERZ1026776 (study PRJEB33269, sample SAMEA4719761) | human gut metagenome | biome: human-associated habitat; feature: organic feature; material: feces | place: Cameroon | collected 2013-10 ... | reverse complement strand
TATACTTTTTCCCCCTGTTGGCAAGTTGCCAGATAATATCTGTCTTGTCAACATAAAGGTATCCACCCTTTCTGATTTCCTCAAAAGACTGGATGCCTACAGGCAATTTTCTATCGGTAGTCTCTAACATAATTCCTTTGCTTTGGTTTTCAAGTGCTAATTTACGATTATTTCCTCAAACTGCCATGTCTTTATCTGCTTTTCTATAAGTAACAGTTCAGAATTATCTTTACATATAGTAGGAGGGTATGGCATCCCTGCCATACCCACTAAACTGGTTGGACAATCATGGCAGAGTGGGTATGGCAAGGATGCCATACCCTCCTATAGATTGCCAAGCTGATTTAGTGGGTATGACATGGATGTAAAATATAATAAAAAGGCGCGTTGTCATATCGACAGCGCGCCCTTTTATTATATTTTGTCCTATTAATTACTTAGCGTAAGTAATGGCTATTGTCTTGAAACGGAACTGAACACCACCACCCTGTTCTGCGGTATATACATTCTTGTAAGTGATGTTGTTGCCTTCGAATGCAAGAGTAGCAGTAGTGTTGCCTACATACGACTTGCCGTCGCAAGTGAACACAACCTTAGCAATCTTGCTCTTGCCAGCGATGTTGATAGAGCAGTTCTTGTATATACGTATAGCACCATACTTGCCAAAGTAGGTAGGCTTGCTCTTCTCGCCTTCGTCAGCGCTAAATGTAAGCTTTGTACCATCCGATAGAGTAACTTCAGTAACCTGTACACCCTTCTGCTCTGGATCTTCAATACCCATATCCTTAACCTCGAATTTAACTTCTTCGCCTTCTGCAACACCGTCATTAACGAATGTAACAAAACCGTTTGTAGTATCAAGGTTCAAGCCTGCAACCAATTCTGGTGTAGAAGGAGTATCTGGTGTGTCAGGTGTTGAAGGAATGCTCATAGCAGTTCCATCACCCTTAATAGTGAAATTATCAATCTCCCAACCACCAGAGTTATCATCTGTACTTGTATACTTAAATGCAATGTATATTGTCTTACCGCAATAAGCTGTGAGATCGATATCTCCCGATTCTACAAAAGTCCAGCTTACACCCTCTGGATATTTAGGTATTACGAGCTGCTGCCACTCTGCAGTCTTAACATCACCAGCATAGTTGGTAGAAACCCAAGCTGTCATCATGTCCTTCATAGTGCTTACATCGGCAAGCTTGTTGATAGCATGCTTGAACGAAAGAGTTGCCTTCTTACTGTCGCCAAGCAAGATAGCTGGCGACACAGCCCAAGACTCAGAAGCATGACTTGCATTGCTAAAGAAAGCAGAAGCATTGAGATAACCATTGTTGTTGTAAGAAGCAACCTTCCACACTCTTGTCAAACCACCAGTAAGAGTGACATCCTTGAATGTGAATGCAGTTGTTTCATTGTCGAAATTCTCTGAGTATATTTCCTTCAGTCCTGTCTCAGTGTCACCGCCACCAGTATTACCGCCAGTAGGAATGTCGTAAGGAGCCGGAACATCCTCGCAACTTGTAAATGATAATGTTGTCGCAAGGGCGACAAGCATTGTATAAAGTATCTTCTTCATAATTGTTATGTTTTTGTTCTATTATATATAATAATGTGTATATTATTTGCTCTCCGAAGCTTTGATGTCAGAGAAGCGGCGCAATGCGAGCTGTACTGTATGGTTGTACTTTGCACTTGACTTGTAACAAGAAAGAACACCCGTTACATCAACCACACCTTGTGGAACAAGATTGGCAGCAAAGTCGGCATAGCAGCTTGTACGTATACCTATCTGCTTGTTGGTCTTGTCGTAACCCTTAAAATAGCGTGTCACACCATAACCAAGAGTCTTGCCTTCATCTTCAGGAGCAAGAGTGGTTTTACCGTCGCCCATAGCAAACTCTACTCCCTTAAGTGTAACAAGACATCCAGCATACTTGTATGCCACATCGGCATCAAGAAGGTCGGCAACATTAAGCTCGCCCTTTGAGGTTTTAGGGTTTGTGCTGAACACCTGCACCTTAATCTTAGAAGCATCTGGCTTGCCAATAACCTTAAAGCGGTTCTGCCAGTCGGCACGACTTATACGACTTGGATAGTTCTGATCTTTAGACGAGTCGTGGTAAGCAACACCAAGCTGTGGCTGTGAGCGATAAGTGCCATAATATAGTCCGCCCACGTTGATGAGCACCTCCTGTCCTATCTGCAACTGACCCGACAATCCGCCCTGAGCTACAGAGATTATAATGCCAGGCTTGTCGCTCTCGTCCTGTATAGATATTTGGCTATAGATATTGCCCTCGATGTCGTTGCCAGTAACGATACCCTTAATCTGTGTGCCGTCAGCAATACGAACAGTATCATTTATTTCGTCCTTCTGCTTTGGACCATAAGTATTCTTTAATTTAGCAATAGACACTACATTAGTCTCCTGAATAGAGTTATTGCCATAAGGAGATGTCTCGCTATTAGGGTCCTTCCAGTCGTCGTCCATGCATGATGTGGTAGCAAAGACAGCAACAAGAGCAAGAAGCGCCAACTTAAGATATTTCATTGTTTTCATCTTAATGCTTGTGTTTGTTAGAATTTATATGTAATGTTCAGCATACCATTGGTGCCCCAGGCATAGAACTTAAACGGATTCTTCTCGAATGAATAGCCACGCAAGTTGTACTTGCCAGTAGCCACACCCGAATATCCGCTTCGGCTCTGCTCGTAACCGCCAGTAACAACGCTGCGGTTATTGAGTATGTTGGTCACCATAAGGTTGATAGAGAGTGAGCCCTTCTTAAGGTAGATGTTGCGACCTATAGATCCGTCGAGCATAAATCCGCCCTTGCCCTTAGCCTGGTCGAGAGCGCCAGGAATAATCTCGTTGGTAGCATCGTTAATGATAGGATAACCCAACTTGGTCATGGCAATGTTACGGTTCTTGATGTTCTGCTCGAAACGATAGTTGGGCGAGTAGCTCAAGTATATACGGTCGTAGTAGTTGCCATTAAGGTTGATGAACCAACCATTCTGATGGTAGTTCAATCCGAGGCTCAATGCAGTAAGCGGTGTGCCGCTGTCGCGCATACCTTTATTAAATATACGGTCGTGGTTGTCGCCCACCTGGTCGTCGCCATGCAATGTAGCGCTGGTAGACTCCATATATGTAAGCTTGGCATTGTTTACAATCTTAGCCTCGCTTATAGTACCGATAAGATTAACGTCGAAGAAGCTTGCCAACTTGAACTTTGCACCAAGCTCGGCACCATAATACTCCTTCTTCATGTCTGTAAGAGATACATAGATGAACGAGTTGACATCGTCGTTGAAGAAGTTCTGCCAGTCAGACACATTCTCCATACGCGAGTAGTAACCATTAAGATTGAGGTGCAACCATGAGTTCTCGTACATATAGCCAATCTCGCCATTAAACACACGCTCGTTCTTTAGGCCAGCAACAAAGTCGTTGTTAACCTCAGGAGCCATGAAAGCAGAGCGGGCCTCAGGAGCACGATACTCGTAAGCGGCACCTAACGACACTACATGTCCGCCGCCAAGTGTAATGTTAGAGCCCAACTTTACGCCGCCATCAAGGAACTGTGCATGATGACTCTTGCCATAAGAATTGTTGGCAGCAAGACCATTACGCATTCTACCCTCGCGCTGCATAGAAGTATAGCCTACCTTGCCAGCTACGGTATAGTTAAGACGACCTATGTTCTGCGAGTAAGAAGTCCAAAGACGGGCCTTGTTTACGAATATATTGTAGTCGTAGCCAAAGCGGTCGCCTTCCTTAACCACAGCCTTAGGATTGTTAAGGTCGTAGTCGGCCTCTGGCGAATCGGCAGTATACTTGTCCGAGATAATGTAAGTATTGATGTTGTGGAACGAGTTGGCACCAAGCATATCCTCCATTGTCTGGTAGTGCATACCCTTGTTTGTGCCAGCCATAATACCAAGGTTCACCTTCTTGTCCTTGTCTATCTGATGGTTGAATGTAGACGAAAGTGTCAATGTAAGGTTGTCGTTGTGTTTGGCCTGTACATAATACATAGCGTCGCCACCCTCGGCATTTATGTTGCGGTTGGCATAATAAAGGCGGTCCCAATTGATTTGGCGGTTTGCCTTAGATGCACGCCAATAATTGTAAGATGTGGTCCAATCGTCGAAAGCCTGCTCTGTGCGATAGTTCTCATTTGTGTCGTACCACACATCATAATAGCTTGAAGGCAGATTTTTCCAGTAATTGGGTTGTGGGTTGTCCGAATTGTTATAGTTAAGCTTAGTGCTCTTGTACATAGAGTACTTGCCAAACAACGATGTAGTGAGCTTGGTGTCGTTGTCTATAGTCCAGTCCCAAGTAAGGATAGCACTTGGAGCATAATCGGTTACAACACGCGAGTTGCGCTTCTTGCCGTTCTGATAACCCCAATAAGGATTGTAGTAGCGGTTGTTTGCAAGCCAGTATACCTCGTCAGTACCAGCACCCTGTGTAGAGCGTTCGGTTGGATTGCCCCATGTAGAGAACGACAAGCTATGGTTGCCGAATACCTTTTGCACACCAAGGAAGTAAGACAGCGAATTATAGAATGTTCCCTCTACATAGCCATTGCTTGCCCAACGATAGCTAAGAGCACCGGTAAAGGCCCATCCTTTTTCAGAAAGACCAGTGCTGTAGGTATACATACCACGTAATGTGTAGTTGCGGTTGGCGCCACTCAATGTAAGGCGCTGTCCTACGGGCATAGCGGCAGCACGGAAGTTGTAATTGTTTGAGCCCGCCATACCCGAGAAAGCAAACGAGTTGTTCTCAAAAGGAAGCGAGTAGTCTACATTGCGTGTCATGTTGTTAAGACCGCCCACTTGTGAGTAGCGGAACTGACCACTCTCCATATCGTTTAGCGATAGTCCGTTGACAAACACTTCGTTGTACTTTTGGTCGAAAGCACGATAGCGGAAACGAGCAGGTGAGAACAAATAGCCCACCTGACTGGCATAGATGTTGGTATTAGAATTGACAATAGTGACGTTTTGCGTCATATCATCATCCTCACCAAGTTGAGCCTCAGTAAATGTGAAGGCTGCCTCGTTAGATGCCTCACTATGATAGCCGATAGAATCGGTCTGAGCATAGGCAGCAGGAACGCAGCACATAGCCAACACTGCTAAATTAAGCTTCTTTTGCATGTATTTGATAATTAGATTTGTTGATTCATATATAGAGAGAATGCAAAGTAAAGCATTAATTTTCAATAAAAAAAGTTTTTTCGAGTTTTATTCACATTAATATTATGTTTCAATGTCTAAGCACCGACAAATTGGTCGGTTTGAGGGACTATAATCCAAACCTACAACCAACCGGTTTACATCACTCCATATATAGGATGTCACCTTTTTGAGAAGGCAATTTCAATAATTCTTTGTTACAAATTGGGATATTTCAGATTTAATGCCGATATTTGCAAAAAAATTAAACAAATTAAGTTTTCGCAAGCGAAAGTAGTTAAGAAGTTAAGGAGATATCACGCCCTACGGTCGCTAAGGAGTTCTTGCAAGCAAGCGGCAAAAGCCGAGCGAAGCCATTAGTTTTTTTGCTTGATTTATAGCATTAAAAGCATTTGGCTTAACTTCTTAACTCCTTTAAATACTGAATTCTCTGACCTTGCGAAAGTTCAGTTAAACAAATTACAACAAACAAGACAATGAAACAGAAACTCTTAATCCTTGCCCTTATGCTGCTTGCCATCGTGACAGGCACACAGGCACAGAAAAAGTTTAATCTCTACGCTGTAGGCTTCTACAACCAAGAAAACCTATTTGATACTTGCCACGATGAAGGCAAGCGCGACTACGACTTCCTTCCTGGCGGTTCGTACAAGTGGAATGGTTTGAAATACAGTCACAAGCTGCGCAATATGGCACAGGCACTTGCCGACCTTGGCACAGACAAGTTGCCTGGCATTGGATGTGCGGCTATTGGTCTTGCTGAGGTAGAAAACTCTAAGGTTCTTGACGACCTTACAGCACAACCAGCACTTAAGGCCCGCGGATACAAATATGTACATATCGAGGGACCAGACCGTCGTGGTATCGACTGTGCCTTGCTGTACAATCCACGTTTCTTTACAGTACGTGATGTAAAGCTTGTGCCTTATGTGCCTGAGCAGAAGAAAGACTCTGGATTTGTAACACGTGGATTCCTAACCGTTAGCGGAACAATGGCGGGCGAACATGTGGCTATCATTGTATGCCATTGGCCAAGCCGATTTTCTACATCACACTATCGTGAGGTGGCTGCACGTCAGGTGCGCGTGATAAAAGACTCGCTCATCGCTGCCGACAAAAACTGCAAGGTTATGGTTATGGGTGATATGAACGACGACCCTACCAACAAGTCGATGACCGAAGGCCTATCATGCAAGGCAAACATAAGCGAGGTGGGCAAGGACGACATGTACAATCCTTGGTACAACATTCTGGCAAAGGAAGGTCGCGGCACATTGTTCTACAATGGCTCATGGAATCTGTTCGACCAGATTGTTATGACACCTAACATGCTATGCCCAAAGGGCTCTAAGGATTATGCCACACTTAAGTTCTTCCAGAACCAGATACACATTCGCCCATACCTTTTGCAATCGGAAGGCAAATACAAGGGCGCACCTAAGCGTGCAACAGCAGGCGGCGTTTGGCTTGATGGCTATTCAGACCACTTGCCTGTAGTGGTGTATCTTGTCAAGGAACAGAAATGATAGAACGCCATCCATTTGAACCTTTCTTGCCTGATGGTTGCCGATTGCTTATGCTTGGCAGTTTTCCACCAGGCGAGAAACGGTGGTCTATGAAGTTTTATTATCCCAACTTCACCAATGACATGTGGCGCATCTTCGGATTGTGCTTCTATAACGACAAGATGCACTTTGTAGACGTTGAGCACAAAACGTTTCGCCTTGACCTTATCATACCCTTTCTTCGTGAACACGGTATAGGAATGTATGATACAGCCACAGCTGTGATACGACTTAAGAACACGGCATCGGACAAGGACCTTGAAGTGGTGGAGCCTACCAATTTGAAAGCTATGGCAGACAGTCTGCCTTGCCTTACCGATATAGTAACTACCGGACAGAAAGCCACCGATGTGCTGTGCCAATGCTTCAACATTGGCATGCAACCAAAGGTTGGCGACAATGTAGAGTTCGAGTATAAAGGACGACAATTGAGACTGTGGCGCATGCCAAGCAGCTCGCGCGCATATCCTATGAAGGTGGAGAAGAAGGCGGAGTTTTATGTCAAGGTTCTAAAAGGCATAAGCACGAAGCTTGCATAAACCCATAGCATTATGACACACAACAATCTTTAATTATATTGGCGGCAATTTGCCGCCTTTTTTTTGTTGCATAAAGGAAAATGATTAACTTTGTAAAAATTATGTAACGTCACAACATTGACCGCATTATGAAATATCCTATCGGAATACAGAACTTCAAGGAATTAAGAGAAGGCGGGTTTGCATACGTTGACAAAACTATGTTTGTATACAAACTTGCAGACGAAGGCAAATACTACTTTCTGAGTCGTCCAAGACGATTCGGCAAGAGCCTATTGCTCTCTACTTTCGAAGCCTACTTCCAAGGTCGTAAAGATTTGTTTGAAGGTCTTGCTATCGCCGAACTGGAGAAAAACTGGCTCTCTCACCCTATACTGCACATCGACCTCAACACAGCCAACTATCGTGAAGAGGGAAGCTTGTATGCTGTACTAAACGACCATATCAGTAATTGGGAAGAAAAATACGGCACACGTAAGTCGGAAACCACGCTCGCCCTGCGCTTCAAGGGTGTTGTTGCCAGAGCTGCACAGAAGGAAGGACATAATGTTGTTATACTTATCGACGAATACGACAAGCCTATATTGCAGACTATTGGTATGCCACAACTACAAGAAGACTACCGCTCGCAACTCAAGGCTTTCTACTCGGTGCTTAAAACTCAAGACCAATACATACGTTTTGCATTACTTACGGGAGTTACCAAGTTTGGCAAAGTAAGTGTGTTCAGCGACCTTAACAACCTAACTGACATATCTATGGACTACCGCTACATTAGTATCTGCGGTATAACACAGGACGAACTTCTATGCAACTTTAAAGAAGGAATTAAGGAGTTGAGCAAAGCATATAGCGACACTAAAGAACAAACATTAGCAAAACTAAAAGAGAGATACGACGGATACCATTTTGAAGAGAATACTGTAGGTATATACAATCCGTTCAGTGTTCTTAATACATTATCCAAGTTGCGTTATAAGGACTATTGGTTTGAAACAGGCACACCTACATTCCTCGTAGACCTTATGAAGATGCACAACTATCGCCTGCCAGATATTACTAAAGAATATGTATCAAGCGATGTTATTAACAGCGTCGACTCGCTATCAACCAACCCCATTCCAATAATCTACCAAAGCGGATATCTAACGATAAAGGGATATGACGAGCGTTTTAAGAAATACTTATTGGGATTTCCAAACAAGGAAGTAGAGGAAGGATTCCTCAACTTTATGTTGCCACTATATACTTCGGCTGGTAGCAATTCGCCGTTTATGGTAGACGAATTTGTAAAGGACGTAGAGGCAGGAAAACCCGAACAGTTTATGCAACGCATGAAAACTTTGTTCGCTGATACAAGCTATCAAGTTGTTGGCAATGCCGAGCTTTACTTCCAAAACGCTATGTTCCTAATATTTAAAATTATGGGGTTCTACACACAAGTAGAACGACCAACAAGCGACGGACGTATAGATGCGGTTATACAAACCCAAAACTACATCTATATAGTTGAGTGTAAACTCGACCGCACAGCCGAAGAAGCACTCAAGCAGATAGACCGTTGTGGATATACCGAACCATTTGCAATGGACAAACGCCAACTATACAAGATAGGTGTAAACTTCTCGAGCAAGACACGCAACGTGGAAGAGTGGATAATAAGCAAAAGATTAAATTGACAACTAAAACAAAATATAAAGCAATATATGACAAACGATAAAGTTACAATTATAGGTATTGCCGGAGGCACTGGCTCTGGCAAGACAACTGTAGTGAAGAAGATTGTGGAAGCATTGCCTCCGCATCATGTGGCTGTTGTACCACTCGACTCTTACTATAACGACACCACATCAATGACCGAAGAGGAAAGACACGCTATAAACTTCGACCATCCTGACGCTTTCGACTGGAAACTATTAACCAAGCAAATCAACGAGCTGCGGGAAGGCAGAGCCATAGAGCAGCCTACCTACTCGTACCTCAAGTGCAACCGACTGCCAGAGACTATACATGTAGAACCGAAGCCAGTAATTATTGTAGAGGGCATCATGACTCTCATCAACAAGAAGCTGCGCGACATTATGGACATACGCATATTTGTTGACTGCGACTCGGACGAACGTCTTATACGCAACATACAACGCGACACTGTGGAACGCGGACGTGATGTGCAGACTGTGTTAGACCGTTACCTCAAGGTGCTAAAACCTATGCACGAGCAATTCATTGAGCCAACAAAGCGATTTGCACACATTATTATACCAGAGGGAGGCGACAACGTCAAGGGCATCGATATGGTGTGCAAGTATATCGAAAGCATCGTAAAGTAACCCCCAAAAAATTAACGACAATTACACGGAGACTATAATGGTTTGAGTACGTGTAATTGTCGTTATTCGTTTATTATTCCTTATTCTCAATAAACACTTGGTCGTCCATTTCGGCAAGCGATTTTTTCTTCTTATTCTCCTTTGCACCAGCCTTAAGCAGATTGCGTGCTGCGGTAATGATGCTTGCACCACTGTCGGCAGTAGTAATCTTAAGCTTTGACATCTTCTTTATAGTGTCGTTCATGCTCGATTCTACATCCATGAAGCGCACACCAAAGTCTTGCACACGATCGATAACAGTGTTGGCAGCATCCATCATAGCCTGCTGATTGCTAAGTTGGCGCACCTGAGTCCACATCATCTCCAATACACGAAGATTCATATACATAGTTTGCGGACCGAGAATCATAACACCCTCATCGTATGCCTCACGCCACAGCGTGCTGTCGTTTAGCAATGCAAGGTTTAGCGCACCCTCTATGGGCACATACATAATGGCAAAATTGAGTTTGTTGTAGCCGCTTGGTAGATACTTTGTATACTCTTTCTTGGCAAGACGCTTAACCTGAGCACGCACGCTGGCTATATGCGACTTAAGATATTCGGTTTTCTCAGGAATACCATCTTCGGCATTCATATAGCGTTCGTAGTCGGTAAGCGACATCTTTGAATCGACAACAACATGGCGGTTGTTTGGGAAATGAAGGATAAAGTCGGGAATCAAACCCTTGCCATCATCACCCTTTGCCAGCTTTCCTGCCTTGTCCTTAAGTGTCTCTTGCGTATCAAACTGTTCGCCTTCCTTTAGCTCAAGGTCTTCAAGAAGTTGTTTAAGCTTAAGCTCGCCAAAGTTGCCTTGTACCTTAACCTCGCCTGTAAGCGCACGTGTAAGGCGGTCGGCAGTCTCGCCCAAGGCAGCACTCTTCTGCATATTAATCTTTATAGTCTCGTCAAGACGAGTAAGAGCCTCGCTCTGCTGCTCCTTAGTCTTGTCCAAAGCCTCCTGCATATTCTTTAAGCTCTGCTGCAGAGGGTCGATAATCTTGGACACCTGCTCGCGGTTGCGCTCACCCAATTCATCCTGACGACGCTTCAGCACCTCTTCTGATGTAGTCTGCATCTGCTCACGAATGAGTTTAAGCTGATTATCAACCTGCTCGCGGTTCATCTGTCTAAGAGCCTCTATCTGCTTATCGGCAGCATCCTTAACCTGTGCAAGTTGCTTGTCGTGCGACGCCTTAAGCTCGGCTATTTGAGTTTCGTGCGACGATTTAAGTTCGGCAATATGCTTTTCGTACGAAGCCTTATTGTCAGCAAGTTGGGTTTCCTGCGAAGCCTTAAGCTCAGTTATTTGCTTTTCGTACAAAGCCTTATTGTCAGCCAGTTGGGTGTCAAGTTGCTTAAGATAGTTTTCGGCTTGAGCCTTCTGCACATCCCTTTCAGATGTAAGAGTAGTTATCTGCGCATTTTGACCGGAAATGATTTGCTCACGCTCGGCAATCTTAATGTTAAGTTCGTCGAGCTGCTTATGCAAATTGTCTATCATCTCGGTTTTGTCCTGCTGATTACCCTTGCCCCTATTGCCAAGCACAAAGCCTACTACCGTCATTGCAACGGCCACTACTGCTATAATGATATATACTTCCATATAATTATTGATTTCAGACTACAAAATTCGTTAAAATACTTGATATATACAAGCTAATGTCAATAATTATGCGTACCTTTTTAGGATATAAATATCTCAACTACTGATATAGAATAATAG
>ERZ1026776.1801-NODE-1801-length-11433-cov-11.913078_pt1 | contig 11433 bp, 9 predicted proteins | sample MGYA00380125_ERZ1026776 | MGnify/ENA primary metagenome ERZ1026776 (study PRJEB33269, sample SAMEA4719761) | human gut metagenome | biome: human-associated habitat; feature: organic feature; material: feces | place: Cameroon | collected 2013-10 ... | reverse complement strand
GCATCCGCTGGTGTTAGCCTTCGGATAACTGTAGAGTACTATCTTGCGACCACGATAGTCGCTTGCCTTGATCTCACGTCCGTCCTGGTCAATGCCAAGAATCTCTGGTATTCTATCTCCTATATTCATAATTCTATATTTATTTATATATGTCTTGTTGAAATGCAAAGATAATAAAAATAATGCGAACCGATGTTGATTCTTATGATTTTTAACACTATTGATGACAGAACTAACGGTTATCGGTCGAAAGGAAAACGTAAAAGGCAAAAGCAATCAGGGTTTGAATGCTTTTGCCTTTTTGCGACTTGTTATATTACTTCTTGAATCCGAAAATCTTGTTGAAGATTTTCTTTACTACGTTTTCTTTCTTCTGTGGATTTACCACAGGCTCGTACTTGCGAGGACCCTGCTTGGCGCCCTTTTTCTGGGCTGAGGCTGGCTTCTGCTGAGGAGCAGCACCCTGTTTCTGTGGAGCTGCATTCTGCTTCTGCTGGTTGTTTGGATTCTGCTTCTTCTGAGCTACGCCTCTGCCACGACCGTTGCTTCCTGGGCGTACATTGTTTTCTGTACCAGGGCGCTGCTGAGGGTTTGCATTCTCAGCATTGTTACCGTTGTTGCCATTGTTACCATTACGGCGTTTGTTGTTGTTGCGACGCTTGTTATTTGGATTGTCGTTGCTTCTTGTCTGTTCGCCTTCCTGGTTTTGTGGATATGGCTTGTTCTGCTGAGGCTTCTTGTTGCCCTGCTTCTGCTGTCCGTTCTGAGCGTTCTTCTTCTGCTGTCCGTTCTGACCGTTCTGCTGATTGTTTTGTCCGTTCTGCTGAGCCTCACCGTTCTGTACCTTTCCTTCCTTAGGAGCTTTCTCCTGTCGGTTGTTAGGGTTGTTTGGCTTATGCTTATGAGCAGTCTGCTCGCGGTCTTTCTGGCGTCTGTTTTTGGCCTTGGTCTTTTCGCCGTTCTCATTTCCGCCACGTCCATTGCCCTTGCGTCCGTTTCCGCCCTTGCCTCCACGTCCGCCTTTCTTGCTAGGCTTGTTCAGCTTGATATATTCAGGTCCCTCGCCGCATCCCTCAGGAAGCGGCATCTTCTCTACCACCTTCTCCAGGAACTTTTCTATCTGCTGGAACCAGAACATATCCTCTTCGTTGACGAAGGTGATGGCTCTACCGTCGCGGTTGGCACGGGCAGTACGACCGATGCGGTGAACGTAATCTTCGGTATCGTGAGGCACGTCATAATTGATAACCATCTCGATGTCGTCGATGTCGATACCACGAGCCACGATGTCGGTAGCCACGAGCACGTCATACTGACCGCTCTTGAACTTGAACATCACATCATCACGCTCAGCCTGCTCCAGGTCTGAGTGCATGGCGCCGCAGTTGATACCGGTCTGCTGGAGGGCAGCAGCCAGTTGCTTCACCTTCATCTTGCTGCCGCTGAATATGATGACACGCTTCATGTCGCCAGCCTTGAAGATATCCTTGATGATGGTCATCTTCTGGGTTTCGTAACATACGTAAGCCTCCTGCTTGATTTTCTCTGCAGGCTTGCTCACTGCGAGCTTGATCTCTACCGGATCCTTGAGCAGCGACTTTGCCAATTCCTCAATCTTCTCTGGCATGGTAGCCGAGAACATGATGGTCTGGCAAGTCTTAGGCAGCTTGGCTGCGATAGTATTGATATCCTCTGAGAAACCCATGTCGAGCATGCGGTCTGCCTCGTCGAGGATGAAGAAGCTTACCTTGCTGAGGTCTACGTTGCCCAGAGAGATGTGGGTGATGAGGCGACCTGGTGTGGCGATGACAACATCGGCACCCATACGGAGACTCTTCAGCTCCTGATCGTAACGGTTACCGTCGTTCCCACCATATACAGCCACGCTGCTCACGTCCTGCAGATAATAGCCAAAGCCCTGCATCGCCTGGTCTATCTGCTGTGCGAGCTCACGGGTAGGCGACATGATGACGCAGTTGATGGCATCCTTAGGATAGCCACCGTCATCCAGCTTGCTCAATACCGGCAGCAGATAGGCTGCAGTCTTTCCGGTTCCGGTCTGGGCTACGCCGAGCACATCATGACCTTCCAATATCTCTGGTATACATTTTTCCTGTACTGGGGTGCATGTGTCGAATCGCATATCGTATAATGCGTCGAGCACGTTGTCGTTTAAATCTAATTCGTCGAAATACATTTTCTTTCTTTTTTCAATGTTTATTACCTCGGTGCCTTGCGGTAGCAGAAGTATGCTACGAAGGCGTAAATGATATTAGGCAACCATGCCGCCAGCATTGGCGGGAAGTTTGCCTGGATGGCGAAGGTGGCGCAGACGGTCTGCAGCATGATATAGCCGAAACTCAATGCCAGACCCAGTCCCAATGCCTTACCCATGCCGCCCTTGCGCTTGCGTGAGGAGAGCGACACGCCGATGATGGTGAGGATGAATGAGGCGAAGGAGGAAGCGATGCGCTTATGATACTCCACCTTGTACTGTACCACATTGCCCGAACCGCGGTTGATCTGCTTGGAGATGTAATCCTTCAGCTCCGGACTGGTAAAGGTTTCCTGCTGTCCCTTGGAGTAGACCAGGTCGGTTGGCTCCATGGTGATGAGCGTATCTTTATTCATTCCGCTCGTAATCTTCTCTTTCATACCCTGCAGGCGGCGCACCTTCCAGTTGGTTAGTTTCCAGTGGTATTTGGAGTCGCTGATGGTATCATACTGTATTTCTGATGCCGTCAGGTGGCTCACCAGTTTCTTTTCCTGGAACTTGTCGAGACAGAATCCGTAGCCCTTCTTCGAGTTGTTGTCGTAATGCTGGATGTAGGCTATCACGCCTCGGTCCACCTGCAGCTGCACGTTTTCGGCAGAGGTATTCTTCTTCTTGTTCTTGTACATCGTCTCAAAGTTCTGGCGGATGACCGTGCCGTGCGGAATCACATAGGCAGAGAGCGTGTAGGAGAGTGCCGAGAGAAATATGCAGGTTATCATGTACGGGCGAAGCAGGCGCTTGAACGATACTCCCGATGCCAGCATGGCGATAATCTCGGAATTGCCTGCCAGCTTGGAGGTGAACATGATGACCGCTACGAACACGAACAGCGCACTGAAGAGGTTGGCGAAGTATGGCACGAAGTTGGCATAGTAATCAAAGATGATGGCTCGTGCCGGTGCATGATACTCGGTAAACTTCTGCAGGTTGTCGTTGAAGTCGAACACGATGGCAATGGTAATGATGAGCGCTATCGAGAAGAAGTAGTAACCCACGAACTTCTTGATGATATACCAGTCCAATCGTTTGATGTATCTCAGTGGGTTGAGATACTTGAGCACCTTGAGAAATCGCAGTTTATGACCAATCCATTTCATCACCTTTCCCATCCAGCTGAATTTTCTGCCCAGCCATCTGAGGGCAGCGGTGAGCCATCCGAATCGGTGGGCCATGGTTCTGCCGAACTTTAATCTTCTGCGATGTTTTCTGATGTATTTAAAATCTTTCATAAATCAGTATTTTCCGGGAGTAGGAGCCATCGGGGGCTCCATGCTCCTGAGAGTTCTTACTCCTAACTTCAGTTATTTAAATTCTTCTTCCCAACTGGTCGATGACAGATCGCTTCCACTGTACGAAATCGCCCTGCTCTATATGCTGGCGCGCATCGGTAACGAGTCGCAGATAGAAAGAGAGGTTGTGGATGCTGGCTATTTGCATCGCTAGGAGTTCCTGTGCCTTGAAGAGGTGGTGCAGGTATGCCTTGCTGGTAATCTGGTCTATTTCGCATCCGTCCGGATCCACAGGGCTGAAGTCCATCTCCCATTTTTTGTTGCGCATGTTCATGGTGCCGTTGTAGGTGAAGAGCATTGCATTTCTACCGTTGCGGGTTGGCATCACGCAGTCGAACATGTCTACGCCTCGTTCGATGGCTTCCAGGATGTTCTGAGGGGTACCCACGCCCATCAGGTAACGAGGCTTGTCCTTTGGCAGGATTTCGTTCACCACTTCTATCATCTCATACATCACCTCGGTAGGCTCGCCTACAGCCAGACCTCCGATGGCGTTGCCGTCTGCTCCCTTGTCAGCGATAAACTTGGCTGCCTCGCGGCGGAGTTCCGGGAAGGTGCAGCCCTGTACGATAGGGAAGAGGCTCTGCTGAGCGGTTCGGTCTCGTTGAAGCGCTTCAGGCAGCGGTCCAGCCAGCGCTGGGTCAGTTCAAGACTTTTCTTGGCATACTGGAAGTCGCTCTGTCCCGGAGGGCACTCGTCGAAAGCCATCATGATGTCGGCACCGATGATGCGCTCCGTATCCATCACGTTTTCTGGTGTGAAGAAGTGCTTGCTTCCGTCGATGTGTGAACGGAATTCGCAACCTTCCTCCTTCAGCTTGCGGATGCCTGTGAGCGAGAATACCTGGAAGCCGCCACTGTCGGTGAGGATTGGGCGGTCCCAGCCGTTAAACTTGTGCAGTCCGCCTGCCGCCTTGATTACCTCAAGTCCCGGACGCAGATAGAGGTGATAGGTGTTGCCCAGAATGATCTGAGCCTTCACCTGCTTTTTGAGTTCCTCGAAGTGTACACCTTTCACGCTGCCCACAGTTCCTACCGGCATGAAGATAGGAGTCTTGATCTGTCCGTGGTCGGTGGTGATGATGCCTGTGCGGGCATCGCTAGCCTTATCTGTTACTTGTAATTCAAATTTCATTTTTCTTCTTTTTTGTCATTTTCTGGAATGGTGAAGTTGATAGGGTGCTTTACCTTTTCATCGGTAAGAGCAAATTCCCATACGTCGGCCACGTCTTCTACATAGTGGAAGGATACGCCCTTGAGATATTTTTCCGGAATCTCTTCGATGTCCTTGCGGTTGTCCTTGCAGATTACGATGTCGGTGATGCCGGCGCGCTTGGCTGCGAGTATCTTCTCCTTGATGCCGCCTACTGGCAGAACCTTTCCTCGCAGGGTGATTTCGCCCGTCATGGCTGTGTTTTTACGAACCTTGCGCTGGGTGATGGCCGAGGCGATGCTGGTGGCGATGGTGATACCTGCCGACGGACCGTCTTTCGGAGTGGCTCCTTCCGGTACGTGGATGTGGAGATTCCAGTTCTCGAAGATGCGGTAGTCTACGCCCAGCAGGTCGATGTGCGACTTGATGTATTCCAGCGCGATGACAGCCGACTCCTTCATCACGTCACCCAGATTGCCGGTAAGTGTCAGCTTGCCTGCCTTGCCACGGCTCAATGAGGTCTCGATGAAGAGAATCTCACCGCCCACTGAGGTCCATGCCAGTCCGGTTACCACTCCGGCATAGTTGTTGCCCTGGTAGATGTCGCGGTTGAATGGCGGATTGCCCAGGAGTTCCTTCACCTGGTCCATGCCGATGGTAGACTGTTCCAGCTTGCCGTCACATGCCATCTTGTATGCCACCTTTCTCAGGCACTTGTTGATCTGCTTCTTCAGCTGTCTTACTCCGCTTTCGCGTGTATAGTGCTCGATGATGCATTCCAGGGCAGCCTTGTTGAAGCTGATTTTCTCCTCCTGCTTGTCAAGACCGTTGTTCTCCAGCTCTGTCGGTACCAGGTGGCGCTTGGCTATTTCTATCTTCTCCTCGGTAATGTATCCGCCTACTTCTATCAGTTCCATACGGTCGAGCAATGGGCGAGGGATGCTTCCCAGGTCATTGGCTGTTGCGATGAAGAGAACCTTGGACAGGTCGAAGTCCGTATCCAGATAGTTGTCGTGGAAGGCGTTGTTCTGTTCCGGGTCGAGTACTTCGAGCAGTGCCGATGCCGGGTCGCCCTGGAAGTTGTTCTTGCCCACTTTGTCTATCTCGTCGAGGATGAAGACAGGGTTGCTGCTGCCTGCCTTCAGGATGTTCTTGATGATACGTCCTGGCATGGCTCCGATATAGGTGCGGCGATGACCGCGTATTTCTGCTTCATCGTGCAGTCCGCCCAACGACATGCGCACGTATTTGCGCTTCATGGCGTCGGCGATGCTCTTGCCGAGACTGGTCTTACCAACTCCCGGAGGACCGTAGAGGCAGAGGATCGGACTCTTCTGTCCGCCGTTCAGTGCTCTTACTGCCAGATATTCCAGGATGCGCTCCTTCACCTTCTCCATGCCGTAGTGGTCACGGTTCAGGATTCTTTTGGCGCGCGACAGGCTCAGGTCGTCCTCGGTATATTCATTCCAAGGAAGGTCTACCATGGTCTGCAGGAAGCTGATCTGTATGGAGTAGTCCGGGCTTTGCGGATGGATAGTGTCCAGCTTGGCAAGTTCCTTCTTGAATATCTTCTGAGTGGCCTCGTTCCAGTTCTTTCCTTTGGCTTTCTCTATGATTTCCTTTCTCTCCGGTCTTCCGTCTCCATCTCCCAGTTCCTTTCTGATGTTTCTTATCTGCTGTTTCAGGAAGTATTCCTTCTGTTCCTCGTCCAGGTCATAGCGGGTCTTCATGCTGATCTCGTTCTGTAGGGTGAGCAGTTTCGATTCCTTGTGCAAAGCCCTGAGGGCTTCCAGCAGACGGTCGTTCAGTGTGTCCTGTTCCAGCATCTTCATCTTGTCTTCGATGCTGAAAGGGATGGCGCTGCAGATGAAGTTTCCCTGGATGGTGCTATGCGACATCTCGTTGATGGCATAAGCCAGGTCGGTAGGGATATTATCGTTGGCGTTGATATAGCTGATGGCTTCCTTCAGGAGTGTCTGGTGGATGGTTGGGAAATCGGTATCGTCATCCGATGGCCATATTTCCGGCAGACTTGTTACGCTGGCGCGATAGTATGGAGTGGTTTTCTCTATCTTCTCCAAGTGGCATCTGCTCAGGCACTGGATGATGATGGTCTGGTTGCCCGAACCGTCAGGCATGTTGATTACCTTTACGAGTTTGGCGAAGACACCGGTATCATACAGGTCGGCTTCCTTTGGATGGTCTTCATCCTTGTTCTTCTGGCAGAAGACGCTGAAGATGGTTTCTGGCTTGCTTGCCAACATTTCTGCAAGTTTCTTGCTGGCAGGTCGCCCTACGACGATAGGGATGAGAACTGTAGGAAAGGCAACGAGCTCTCTGGTGCAGAGCATCGGATAGACTCCTGCCGGATTTTCTGTAAGCAATGAGCTAGGATCGCCTTCAAAATCGGCAAACATTTGTATCTGAGTTTCGTTTCTTTTCATTTCTTTTATCGAATTCTTATTTTTAAGGTGCAAAGTTACTCATTTTTTTGCGAATTCGTGTAGAAGTATAGATTATTTAATAAATAAAAGCCGATTTATTTCTGATATGGCGGAAATGGACTGCCTTTTTTCCGATATTTTACAATATCTGGCTCTGTTGCACGTTATTATCTTTGGAATTGATAGTTTTGGAAAATAAAAAATAACGAGAGAAGATTTATGGCTGGATTTACATTTAAACAGTTTGAAATACAGCAGGATCGCTGTGCAATGAAGGTGGGTACCGACGGGGTGCTGCTGGGTGCATGGGCTAGGGGTGGACAACGTATTCTCGACATCGGTTCGGGTACTGGACTCATCTCGCTCATGATGGCGCAGCGTTTTCCCGATGCTCAGGTTTGGGGCATAGATATTGATCCGGATGCCTGCGGACAGGCGAGGGAGAATGTGGCAGCCAGTCCTTTTGCCGATAGGGTGGAGATTGCGTGCTGCGCCCTGCAGGATCTTTCTGAAAAACATCTGTTGAGGGGGCAGAATGAAAGGATGGAAATGGGGAATGGCAAGGTGCTGAAGGAGTTGGAGGGGGATGAGAAAACGATGGAAAAGTCGGAAGCGGCTAAGGCTGACGGAATGCTTTTCGATGCGATAGTAAGCAATCCTCCTTTCTTTGTGAATGGGTTGAAAAATCCTGACAGTAAGCGTGCGCTGGCACGGCATTCTGACAGCCTGCCTTTTTCGGTCTTGATGAGGGGTGTCAAAAGGTGGCTTTCCGATGAGGGCGTATTCTCTGCGATAGTGCCAGCCGAGGTGCTGGAGGTTTTTGTGTCAGAGGCTTATTGCTCAGGGATTTCGCTTATCAGTCAGTGTGGCGTGAAGACGGTGGAGCGCAAGCAGCCCAAACGCTATCTTCTTGCCTTCTCCAAGCATCGTGCAGGTATGGTGGATAAGCGCACGGAAATCATGACGGATTCTGACGGAAACCGTTCTGAATGGTATGCGAAAATTACGGAAGAATTTTATTTGGAATAGTGATTGTTTAGTAGTGATTAATTATTAGTGATTAATTATTAGTGAGTAGTGATTAATTATTAGTGATTAATTATTAGTGAGTAGTGATTATTTAATAGTGATTAGTGGGTAATTGCACAGGGATGATGTCAACCCGCAGGCAAATTAATCACTAATCACTATTAAATAATCACTACTCACTACTCATTAATCACTATTTCAAAGGTTCAGTTTCCTTTGCACCATTTTGCTGATGGCTTCCACCTTCTTGCTCTGTCGCTGGATGTCCTTGTGGATATCGTCGCGCACGGCATTCAGGTCGTTGAAGAACTCGGCAATGCCATTCTGTATCATGTTTGGCTTGCGTACGCTCTTGTCAGCAAACGGGTTAACTACCATCTTGATGCCTTTTTCTTCAAGATGAACATCTATTTCGGCTCCCGTCATAACCGGATCGCCATCATAGTGTATCACGCCAGGCTGGCTTCTCGTGATATGCAACTTCTTACAACGGAACGATTTGATTTTCGAGTTTTTGTCGAGTGTCTTGTTGAACATGTCGAAGCTGACCTGTGGAGCCTCAATCACATCGAACGGCTCCATGATGACAACGTCTATCAGTCCGTCGCTCATCGAAGCCTGCGGAGCAATATAGGCATTGTTGCCATATTGCGATGCGTTGGCGCAGGAAATCAGGAACGCCTTGTATTGCTTGGTTCCCGTCTCGTCTTCCAGCGTATACGTCTCTGGCTCATACTTCAGTCCTTCTCTCAGTATGTTTTCTGCATAGCTGATAGGTCCCCGTTTGCCACTCTCCGCAAACTTCATGCTGACGAAGGCGTCGAAGCCCATGCCGCAGGTGCAGAAGAATGGATGACCGTTGATGACGCCATAGTCGAGGTCGTGAATCTTGCATGCGTTGATTACCTCGATGCTCTTCTTCAGGTTCATCGGCAGGAGAAGATGGCGTGCCAATCCGTTGCCCGAACCGCAAGGCAGAATGCCCAGGGCCGTGTCCGAATGAACCAGCGAACGGGCTACTTCATTGACGGTTCCGTCTCCCCCCACAGCCACTACGATGTCGGCGTGGTTGTTCTTAGCCTCTGTAGCCAGTTCCGATGCATGTCCTGCTCTTTCAGTCAATTTTATCTCGTACTCAAAAAGCTCTTTGTCCAAAGTTGAATCAATCAGATTCGGAATGCCAGCCTTGCTGGCTGTTCCCGAAATGGGATTCATGATGAATATTATCTTTTTCTTCATTTTTGTGTCAAGAGTTTAGTGATTTTGTACTGCAAAAGTAATAAAAATACCTAAAATGGCAAGATTTATCATTAAAAAAAACGCTAAAAATAAACTTTCTTAGGAAAATAGCGGATTTATTAGTCTTTTTTTGTATCTTTGCACCCTGAAATGTAGAAAAATAAAAAATCGAAAATAAAGTACACCTATTAATAATGGGACAATTACAAGAAAGATACAAGAATTATCGTGAACCACAGAAGTATATGGCTGCCGGTGTGTATCCATATTTCCGTGAAATCACAAGTAAGCAGATGACCGAAGTTACCGACATTGACGGTCACAAGATTTTGATGTTCGGCTCTAATGCTTATCAGGGTTTAACCAACGACCAGCGCGTTATCGATGCAGCTAAGGCTGCGCTCGACAAGTACGGCTCTGGCTGTGCAGGAAGCCGCTTCCTCAATGGTACCCTCGATTTACATGTGCAGCTCGAGAAAGAGCTCGCTGAGTTTATGGGTAAGGATGAGACATTGTGCTTCTCTACTGGTTTCTCTGTAAACCAGGGTGTGTTGGCATGTGTGGTAGGTCGTAACGACTATATCATCTGTGATGATCGCGACCACGCTTCCATCGTAGACGGCCGTCGTCTCTCTTTCGCTACCCAGCTTCACTACAAGCACAACGATATGGAAGATCTGGAGCGTGTGCTCTCTAAGCTTCCTGAGGATGCTATCAAGCTCATCGTTGTGGATGGCGTGTTCTCTATGGAGGGCGATTTGGCTAACTTGCCAGAGATTGTGAAGCTGAAGCATAAGTACAACTGCTCTATCATGGTAGATGAGGCTCATGGCCTTGGCGTGTTTGGTAAGCAGGGACGTGGTGTCTGCGATCATTTCGGTCTGACCGATGAGGTAGATCTCATCATGGGTACCTTCTCTAAGAGTCTGGCATCTATCGGTGGTTTCATCGCATCAGATAAGGATACCATCAATTTCCTCCGTCACAACTGCCGTACTTATATCTTCAGCGCTTCTAACACTCCAGCTGCAACTGCTGCTGCTCTCGAGGCTCTCCATATCATCCAGGAAGAGCCAGAGCGTTTTGAGAATCTTTGGGATGTTACCAATTATGCATTGAAGCGTTTCCGTGAGGAAGGTTTCGAGATTGGTGAGACTGAGAGTCCTATCATTCCTCTCTACGTTCGTGATGCAGAAAAGACATTCGTTGTTACCAAGCTGGCTTACGATGCAGGTGTGTTCATCAACCCTGTTATCCCACCAGCATGTGCTCCTCAGGACACATTGGTGCGTTTTGCTCTTATGGCTACTCATACAAGAGAGCAGGTAGAGAAGGCTGTTGAGATCTTGAAGAAGATTTTCGTAGAGGAAGGCATCATCAAGGCGTAATGGCAAAACAATGCGGTTGCTGAAAAATCATCAATCGTCATATATAATAAGGTATAAAGGGGCAAATTCTTCGGAAGTTGCCCTTTTTTTAGGAAAAAACTGAATAAATGCATATTTTTACAAAAAAAAGTTGCTGAAAAATTTGGTGGAATAAGAAAAATGTTGTACCTTTGCACCCGCAATTCAGAAATGATGCTTACTGCAAAGAAGTAATTTCATTGTGAGAAGAAAGCGGGGTGTAGCGCAGCCCGGTAGCGCTCCTGTTTTGGGAACAGGTGGTCGCAGGTTCGAATCCTGTCGCCCCGACATTTCTTACAGATATTCCTTGGCAAGTCTAGAAGACGGGGTGTAGCGCAGCCCGGTAGCGCTCCTGTTTTGGGAACAGGTGGTCGCAGGTTCGAATCCTGTCGCCCCGACATTTCTTACAGATATTCCTTGGCAAGTCTAGAAGACGGGGTGTAGCGCAGCCCGGTAGCGCTCCTGTTTTGGGAACAGGTGGTCGCAGGTTCGAATCCTGTCGCCCCGACATTTCTTACAGATATTCCTTGGCAAGTCTAGAAGACGGGGTGTAGCGCAGCCCGGTAGCGCTCCTGTTTTGGGAACAGGTGGTCGCAGGT
>ERZ1026776.1790-NODE-1790-length-11473-cov-12.925994_pt1 | contig 11473 bp, 11 predicted proteins | sample MGYA00380125_ERZ1026776 | MGnify/ENA primary metagenome ERZ1026776 (study PRJEB33269, sample SAMEA4719761) | human gut metagenome | biome: human-associated habitat; feature: organic feature; material: feces | place: Cameroon | collected 2013-10 ... | reverse complement strand
TCCAAAATTACGTTAAATCACGCTTGTGAATTATCACTTGCGAAACTTTAGTTATTCTATTAACTACAACAACATCTGTTTCCTGTTTTTCTAATACAGGAATACCATATGGAATTATAGAATAAGAATGATATGAAGACAGTTCTTTGCAATAATAATCTTCCATAAAAGTTGAAGAAACGATTATATTTTTAAACTTATTCAAAGCTAGCTTCCATAATTGCACTTCAATCCATCCTTTAATTCTTCCTTTTCTTTGATACAAATCATCCTTCATAAAACAATGCATACTTGTTATGCATAAGTGTTCCTTGTATAATTTATGCTTTGCAACATACAAATCTGGTACAGGCATTGTTGAATGAATTATATCAAACTCTTCAAAATTATATTTGTCTTTAAACATCAATTTGGTTACCTTAACAGGAAACTCCAATTGCTTGATATCTTTACTACCTCTATCAAAATGAAATACTTCGCAGTAAACATCAGAAAAAGCCAAAAGGCTTTTCACTAGATTGAGGGTAAAAATATTTGGTCCCATTGCATCAATAGCGGGTATTAAAAACGCAATTTTCATAATCTTTTCATTTTAACAATTTACGTAATATATTCAAGGTATTTCTAACAAATATTCCTAAATATTCATTATAATGATATGATTTCAGAACCAATCTTTTCCAAATTGGAAATCCACTCAAAATCTTGTCATTCCAGAACTCAAAGTTTACTAACTTACAAAATGAAGGACAATATTCAACTTTTCCACCATCTCTTAAAAAAGAGTAGTACTCATCCAATAATAGATATTGTAAATGAGGACGAATTAAAACATTATCAAGCAAACACTCTTGGCGTATAAAGTCAAGAACCCATTGTGCATACTCAACTCTCTTCATCAATGTTTTGCGGTTTTTGGTATTAACCATAGAATGAGGATACTGAATATAATGATAAAAAGGTATATTAATCACTTTAATTCTTGGATTATGATTTTTTACCATTATCAAATTCGTTATAACATCCTCGCCAGTTGTTATATGAATTGGCGTACTAAAGTCTTTAAGCATATCAGTTCTTATAAGTCTTCCACACAAAGAAGCTGTTATTGATTTTGAAAGAAAATTTGAATATAGACCTATTTTATCATCTCCAAAAACTTTTTTATTCTTATGTTGACAAGGCAGCACTTTTCCGTTTTCATTTTCTAACAAAAAGTCTGCAACTATGACATCATAATCCTTTGTGTACTGCGCAAGAGAATCTATTGTATTTTCATCTATAACATCATCTGCATCTAAAAAAAAAACAAAATCTCCTGAAACATGTTGCAAAGCTTCTTTTCTAGCAGACACTAACCCTCCATTAACTTTGTTAAGTAACTTTATACGGGAATCAAGAGACTGAAGTCTTTCTACGATAAAACGAGTTGCATCTGTACTGCCATCATTTACAACTAAAATTTCTAAATCTGTATATGTCTGATGCAAACAACACTTAACACTCTGCGATATATATTTTGCAGCATTAAATGCTGGTATAATTATGCTTATCATTTTTTACAAAATATTTTATTAATAAACTTTCCTATTTTAGCATAAGCTCTCATTAGAGTATAATTTCTTATAACAAAGAACGTTCTATAAGAAATTGGAATTTCGCTAAAAGCACCTTGCGGTAATTGATCAGCACAATTCAATATATAACTATAAATTTCTCTATCATTACCATTTATTGAACCTGCTAAAAAAGTTGCGTACGAATATGCAACATAACTATTAACTTTTTCTACTAATACTTGATCTTTATCTTTAAAAAAATCACAAACTATATGCAAACTTTCAACAGCTTGCATAGTCTTCTTTGTAGAATAAGAAGCCATATAAGAACCCATGTTTGAGCATTCGTAATGGTACAGGCTTTTATTACAAACGCAAATACTTTTTGCAAAGTATAATAGTTTTGTTATGACTTGTAAATCTTCACCCATATTCACTCCTGCTTTACATGACACACCATAATCTACATACAAGCTTCTTCGAATAAAACGCCCCCAAATTGCATTGATATTTGTTCTATCAAATATACTATATAATAATTGCAAGGGTGTATCAACATTCTTATTATGGAAAACATATTGTTTGTGCGGATAATGCCAAACAGAATCAAAAGTAATTATATCACAGTTATTCGAACTTTGGATATCAACTAAAGTTGACACTGCATCTTTCTCTATCCAATCGTCAGAATCAACCCACATAACAAAATCACCAGTAAAGTGTCTCACCGCCGTATTTCTTGTACAAGCCAAACCTAGATTTTTATCATGTCTGATGACTTTTACCTGTTCTTTTCTTGTTGGATATTGAGATAATACTTTATTAAGAATATCAATACTATTATCTGGAGAACAATCATCAACAAATATATATTCTATATCTTGATAAGTTTGCTCTAACAAGCTTTTTGCACATCTTTCAATGTACTTTTCAACTCCATAAACAGGAATTCCGATAGAAACTTTCATAATCATAAATCATTAAATTCCAATCCAAGAATCAGGAAAAATATCTGGTATTTTTATCGTATTCCACCATTTCTTTGGATAAATAACAAAATCCTTATACTGAGCATTCAACATGCTTCCCCAATAGCTAAACGAACTATTTGCAATGATTGCTCCTTTACAAAAAGTCATCAGGTACAAATCCAAATAGCTATTCTTTCCTTGATTATTTGTTATAAATATGGCATCCACAACATCTAAATTTGCTTTGACCCAATCAATATCATTGGAAAAAACAAAAAATACAGGATGAGAAAATCTTTGTTTTGCGATTTCAATAGCTTTTTTATAGTAATCTAATGTACAAATTCCACCATAAATAGGCTTATTTGCGGGGGAAAGATAATCACCTCTTCTTACATGAAGGCATACAGATTCTGATTCCAAAATACTCTTCTTTAATTCAAAATTGGTTTTATCCAAGTCAATTTTTCTAAAACGAAGAGATTTTAAATTATCCAAAAAATATTTTTTGTCTTGCCAATATCCATCAAAATATATAGCGGACTCAGAATATTCTTCATCTGTACATTTCAGAAAATTAAATCCTATTCCATTCAATTTTCTACAACAAAATGCTACAATTTTACTCCATAATGTCTGTGGAGGAAGTTCTAAATCAAAAACATTCTGTATCTCAACTCCATTGTGAGCAACCAAAAATTTCTTTAGATAATTGGCATACACTTTTTGCCCTGGGTATTTCTGCTCTAAATATTTGCCAAACAAATAAAAATAGATTTGATTACCCAAACCTGACTTATAATTAATTATTTTCATAAGTTTTTTTAAATAATTCTAAATATTGATGTGTTATATAATTCCAACCATACTCTTCCGAATAAACACTAGCAAATTCATACTGATCAAAAGAATTAATTGCATTAGCTAATTCTGTAGCATTAGCAGGTTGAACTAAAATTCCGTTTTTCTTATCTTTAATTATTTCAGAAAAAGCACCAACACGAGTGGCAATGACCGGTTTCCCATAAACCATAGCTGTTTGAACTAAACCACTTTGTGAAGCAGAAATATAAGGCAGGACAACTGCCTTACAATTTCTAATTAATGAAGCAACTTCTTCATTTGATAAGAATCTATTTATAATTTTAAAATTTGAGTTTTGCTTGAATTTATCTAAGCTTTCATCATACCCTCCTCCAGCTATTATAAATCTAATTGACTGAGAAAGGTATTTAGAAGCATCATATAAACATTTTAAGCCTTTATATGGCTTTAGGTAACCTAAATATAAAAAATAATCACCCTCTTGTGCTTTAGACAGAACCATGTCATCATATGATTTATAAGACTCAAATGCACCAAAATGTATAACCTGCACATTGTTTGGGGAAATGTTTGAGTGTTGGCATAACTCATGACGAGTATTATCAGAATGAACAATAATTGGTGCACAATTTATTGTTTGCAACACTTCTTGTTTCAATTCCATATTCCCTGTCAATTGTTTTAAAACTTCATGATAAGAAATAATAAAAGGAATATTCATCTTTTTCAGTTCTTTACAAACAATTACTTCGTATTCTGTATGTACAACAACATTGACAACATCATATTTATTAAGCTCTATCTTTTTTAGATAATGCCTAATAAGGTATCTATTAATTAAAGGCAATATTTTACCTACTCCCATTTTTTCCAATCTTATCATTTTACGAAAAGTTGGCAAAAGCGTAACTTTTATGTGAGGAGACAGATACTTATATAATCTATTAGATAGAGGCAAAATGACAGGAGTCGTTTTATATGGAATCGAAGTTGAAAAATCAATAGATTCTATACATCTGGCTCCCATAGTTACAATATAGTAATTATCAACAATATTCCCCTCATCATATAAATGCTGAGCTAATGGTAAAGTTGCGCCACTAAAACCATTTGAAATTATAGCTATTTTCATTTCTATAAAATTGACTTATACGGTATAAAAAGATATGAATAGAAAGAACCAGGAATTTGATTCCAAAACTTGTAAAGCATAAACAATACAAAGATACATGCTAGACATGATTTCCAAGCTACATTTTTACTCAAGTTTGCAAAACAGACAAATAAAAGAGGAAAAACAACAGGATACATATCAATTGAAGAAATTGCTCGACCAACAATTTCTGCCATGATAGGCGAAGTAGACGAAGATATTAAATTATTAAAACAGGCAGCTGTAGCATATAATAAAAAGAATAGATTAAAATTCTTAATATAAACACTACAATTATAATTCATTTTCTCCCTTAAATATAATAAAAGAAAGAATATGAGAGTAAAACTCATACCATTAAAGGCACTATTATTAAAACCTCCTTCAAGTCCTGCTGTTGTATCTTCCCACTGAGCATAAGTTGAGGATACAGAATTTAATTCTCCACTATAAGCAGAAAGCGCAAGAACAGCATTTGATATATAGCTATTAAAAACTTTAGCTATAAAAAAAGTACTTATATATATAGCCATCCATACAGTCCATTTTATCTTATACAATTTATCAAGATATGGCAATATAGCAAGGGGGAAACCTATCAAAGCTCCCTTATGAATAGTAAAAGCGCAAAAAACTACTAATAAATATTTCTTAATATCTTTTTTGTTCAAAAACTGATATCCCCATAATAAAATTGCGAAGGATATTGATTGTCTAACTGGAAATGGCATTCCTACATTCATTAACAATATCATCGTTAATATCGGATATTTGGTCATCTTTAAACAAAAATCCTTATAACACCACATTATTATAAAATTAGTAAATAACAAGAACATTGTATATCCAAGTCCTAACTCATGGAAAAGAGCATTTAAAAACATGTACCCATAATCCATATGTGATGCTCCAACATCAGAAACATATCTCACATAAGAAAAAACATTGTACCAATGTGATTGATTATAAACTTGAAGGAATTGATCCCAATCTGTACCAGTATCCCATCTTAATCCACGAAACAATGTAAAGACTATCACCCAAAATGACAATATTGTTTTTTTCATATGCTTGTTCTCTGATTGCAAATCATAGAAAGCACATAAAACAAAAGGTATATATATTAAAAAGTAAATAAGCATAATTATTCAAAACTATTTAACAACAACATCAATGACTGCTTACGTTTTTCCAATAATCTTTTATTTACATCATCCCAATTAATCGGTTTATTTAATGTAGGGATAAAATCTTTTTCATCATAAACAATTCTATCTAACAACCCAAAATGACCAAGCAATGTTTCAAACCTATCAATTCCTCTAACTTTATTAGCGTAAACTATAAAGCGGGTATTAAAAATAATTGAAAACACAGCGCCATGAAAAGAGTCTGTTATCACAACTTTTGCATTCTTTAACCCTAATAACCAATCTTCTATCCTAGGCATTATATATTTTTTATCTTTCCATTTTTGTGGATCGAGAATATAATATGGATCTTCTTTTATATAGTCAGCAACTAGCTTAATACCATTTCCTAAAGTTATATTATAATCAAGTATATAACAAAAAAGATTATGTGTAGAAACAATATCATCTTTATTAATTATTGATATATAAAACTCAGGAGGCATTAGCATTGTTGGGTCTAAAACTACATGTTCATTATTATTCTTCCAGCCAAAAAAATCGCACACCTTTTTTCCGCTGTTTTCTCTGAAACCGATAAAATCAATTTGTGAATATAAGCTTTGTATTTTTTTAACTTCTGCTTTTTTAAAATTAGGTGAACTGTTACCAAACGACACACCATAAGCTATTTTTTTCTGCGGACCTTTTACTATATCAAAAAAGTAATCAGGTATGTTAGGAACAAATCCAGGTCTCCACACTTGATCACTCCCGACCACCAATGCAGAACAATTATTATTGAAAAATTCCTCTAATTCACATGAAGAATAGATTTTATCTGAGAGCCTAATATTTTTTTCCACAAAGGGAATCATAAGTTGCCCACGCCATAAAAAGTCTTTTTCTGTATCTAAGAAAAAAGGTTGTTTTCTTGACTGCTTTATCAACCCCTTTAATCCACAATAAAAATAACGAATATGTTCATTAATTTTGTATTTATTTTTTCTTCTATTAATAACTATGGGATCTAGCCCATTACTCTTTAAAACATGATAAAGTGCTATACTTTGAAGATAGCCACCATAATTATTATTAAATGGTAAAGTTAATATTCCTATTTTCATATCAATGCCATTTTATATTTTCCTTAATTATTTTTGCAGGAATTCCGCCAACTATAGCATGGGCAGGAACATCTTTGGTTACAACAGCACCAGCAGCGACAATAGCACCTTCGCCAATATGTACGCCTTTTAAAATCTGAGCTCCCTGACCTACCCATACATGATCTTCTATCACAATAGGCTCAGAAATTCTGTATCCCTCTTGCTCTATCGTATGCCCATCATATGAACGAATCACAACATCACGACCTATAGCGCAATCCTTACCAATTTCAATGGTATCGCCACAAGTAATCTGCACATTCTCATTGATAAATCCACCATGAAGTATCAGATGACCTCCTTTGATAACTCTAATATAAGAACCTGCAAACATCATAAACTGATTATTTACCGTCATCGTTGCATTTTCCTCCAATAACAATCTAGTTTCCTTACGAGAACCCTTAACTTGTGGTGTTCCTATCGTAAGTGTTTGATTCAGATTCAATAGTGAGCCCTTCTGTAACTCAATCACCGAATTTGGATAATTCTTAACTACAAGTATTTTACCCTTCTTAATATGAGAAGAAAAAATATTCAAAGACAAGAAAGTCTTCCAACTTCTGATAGAAAAACCTAACATACCGATTAGTTGCAACGCCTTTTTCAACTTATGGGCATAATTTCTTAACCTTTTCTTTAATCGATTTTTGAACGTAGGCAAAGGAAAAAACTTTTCTGCAACCTTATCAAATGGCATTTTATCTAATGCATCAAAGAATGCATCTCGGTTCGGAGAAGTTGATGTAAGAGAAGTATTCAATGCAGGATTACCTGCTTCAGCATCCTTCATCGTAAACTGTCGCCAATTGATTTTATCTTTGATTGCATCAAACAGAGCTTTACCTTTATCTGAATTTACCATTACAAGTGAAGTTCCTCTATCCTGGTCCATAGAAGGATCAACATTTTCTATTCCCCAAAAATCTGCCAATGTAATGTCTGCCTTTTGCTGAAAGCCTTTGAATGTACACTGGTAACAGGAAGGCCGAGCAAAATTACCGCTCTGCAAATAACCTATGAAGAATAAGTCATGCCAACGATCCTTGCAATATTCCTTGCCATTCTCAAAGTTTACACGCATAGAGAAGTTGTGCCATCCCCACTTCTTGTTCTTGAACTTAATCTGTGTTGCCTTTGAACCATATTGCTTCTCCAACATATCCATATATGAAAGGAATACCTTAGGAGAATTAACACCACGACAAATAAAATCACAGGTGGTCAGATTGTCATACTCTTTGCGCAAGAACTTATACAATCCTTGTATCTGACATGGAGCACCACAGAAGAACACCTTTTCACCTGCCTTCAACAAATCTCGAACTTCCTTGTAGACTCCTTCCATTGAACTCTGGAGGTATTTGGAACTTCTAATCTCAGGAAGTTGTTGACGGTCTGGCGAAACAATATGTCTTACCGTATGATCTTTGTTGTAAATTGCACCGCCGATATAAGCATTTCGTTCATACATAGCCAATGCCAACATCGAATGAATACCACCCGATGTACTATCTGTACGAATAGCTTCATCTTTGGTATATGCTGCATATACTAAAGGTTCATGATAACGGATTACATTATCAGCCTTTGTCAATACAGGACAAGTCTTCTGGCATAACCCGCAATCAACACATAAGTCCTGATTTATCTCAGGATACCAAAAACCTTCCTTATCAGCATGAAAGGTAATGGCTCCTTTTGGGCACACATCACCACATGCGTTACAGCCACAACACTTAGATTTTTCTATTATTTCCTTCATAAAATTTGGTTGTCTTTCAATTCTTCTATAATCATCTTAGTAAATTGCTTTCTGCCATGAAGATTGAAAAAGAATGAATTGATATATAATGAACTATCTGTAAATCGTTTATCCTTCAAATGATTCAATACAAGACATTTTTGAGTATTTGCCTCATTGACATAAGCTAAAATCTGATTATTGACAAAATCTTCAGAGAATCTATTGCCCAAATAATCTGAAACAGGCAAGATACAGATTACTGGACGCAGTTTTCTATCCAAACAAAATTGAATCATCTCATGCAAGAGATGAATATTGCGCTTGATATTTGTTTTATTGATATCTGAGAGAACAAGATGATTGATGTCTATATCAAATTCTCGATTCCAACAATTAATCCAAAAGTCAGCATCAGCTTTTAACTGAAGCTCATTCATCGGGTTATTATTGATTAACAAACGCTGAGAAGCAGAAGGTACATCCTTAATTAATCTCTTCAGTTTTTTAGGATGAAAAAGCAAAGGATAATCTATATTAGTAATTAATGTTTTCTTAGAATACCCTACAACATTTTCTTCTGGTAAAATGCCATAATACTTCAGATGCTCACCAAATGGATGTCGATATAAAAAAAAAATTAGGACGCATATTGGTATCAATACAACGGCATTTTCAGCTAAATGATGGCATTCTTTACGCAGTATAGCAAAGTCGTATTCCAATGATTGAGGACCAACGCCCCAATTCATTGCCTTCACATTTAAGTCATCATAATTGAAACCAAATTTAGGATGATTACTACCTAGATTTACCAATTGCAAACCATTAGGTATGCTATCATCATTACGAAACTTCTCTGTATCAGCAAAGATGTTTCGGTAAGCATTTGTTCGTTTATAGAGAGCATTCAAAACAAATGCTCCAACTAAACATAATACAATTAAAACAATTATAAAACTTATCATATAAAAATTATTGAAGTGTCCAACCTCCATCAACAGAGAGGATTTGGCCGATTATATTATTTGAAGAATCATTTGCAAGAAATGAACTAAACTTAATGTTTTCTTTACCAATTATCATTAAAACAATATGCATATTTTCTAATCATGGTTTTATCTTTTTAAAACTGAACGAATTTTATTTATTACAAAAGCTCTCATGTTCTTATCAAGACCTAAAAAATAAATCAATAAAGATGATGACAGCACACTTACTATACCAACAGAAATGAATCTTAACCAACCATCAGACATCATATAATAAGTAGTATAAGGCAGAACAAACATCAATGCTCCAATCGGGAAAACCCTACAATATACAGACTTATAGAATACTAAAGGCGACAATCCGATATATTTCTTCAAACATAAAAGTTCAAAGAATGTTTCTAAGAACCATGGAATGACATTAACCATAAACACTGTCACTGGCGAAGCCCCCAGTTTTAACAGGACATAACTGACAGGTAGTATCATCAGAAGTGCGCCACCTGCAGTAAGGTTTACCAATTTCATTTTGCCTACAGCATGAATCATCATAACAACAGGACGACTTATAGTTTGAACAACAGATTGTATTAATATAATTCTCAAAAATATAGGAGCATAGGCAGGATATTCACCAAGCCATATATGCAACACGAATTCTATTTCTATAAATAGCGGTACAAGAATAAAAAGCAAGAGGAAAGCTGCAAGTTTGGAATTTACAGTAGATAACTTTATCATCTGGTTCGTTTCTCCTGCAGCATAATGCTTTACTATCTGCGGATTCACTGCCATCTGGAAGTTATTAACGAACTGCATCACTATTCCATTTACCTGAAAAGCTATTCCACGTGCAGCATTCACAACCGTACCAAAGAACATATTCAAAAGTATATTGACTCCTTCCCCCTGGAACGTCACAGATGCACAACCAAAAATATTCCACCCAGAGAAGTTCATCATCTCCTTGAATATCTTCTTATCAAAAGCCTTGCTAAATTTACATTCCTCATAATGCTTTCTACAATATAAATTATAAATCAAAGCAGAAACACAGTTCACGACGAGGAAGAGAAAGCCATATAATATCAATTTATCGTAATCAACAACTTGAATAAGAAAGACTATCAAGAGTTTCATCACCACATCAAAGATACTCATGTATGCATAGATATCCATCTTTTCATGAGATATTATGCTTGACATGTATGGCACTTGTATTACATTGACAAGCATCGTTATACATGAAAACTGGAAGACCCAAAAGGCAGCATCCATTCTTCCTGCTTCAATATTCATCTTATTGTATAAAAACCATAAGCCAACAGTTTCTACTAACAATAATAATACCAAAGCCAACAATCCATGAAGTGCCATGGCTGTATTAAAAACCTTATGTAGCCTTTCCTTATTGTTTGCTCCTAATTCAAATGTCAGGAAGCGTTGTGTACCCGTAGCCAATGTTCCATTTATAAAAGTAAACATTGTTACAACACCTCCTACTACATTGTATAATCCATAATCTGAAATACCAAGAGTCTGTAAAACAACTCTTGATGTATACAGACTTACCAGCATAGTGATAAGCATACGGAAATACAAAAGCAGTGTATTCTTCGCTATTCGTTTATTATTATCTGATGTTTGATTTGACATAAATTATTTTCCAAATTCTTTGATTCTTTGTTCTTCTTTCAAGGAGCAAACAAGTAGTTGTCCATTCTTCTCGGCTACGATATAGCCATCCAAGCCTTGAACTACCATCTTGCTTTCATCGGCTGCATGAACCACGCAGTTCTTACATTCATATAATCGGATGTCCTTGCCTACCTTGGCATTACCAGCTTCATCCTGTGGAAGCAAGGTGCGGAGGCTACCCCAGCTGCCTAAGTCGCTCCAGCCAAACTCGGCTGGCAAGGTATAGATTTCC
>ERZ1026776.1789-NODE-1789-length-11474-cov-5.357562_pt1 | contig 11474 bp, 12 predicted proteins | sample MGYA00380125_ERZ1026776 | MGnify/ENA primary metagenome ERZ1026776 (study PRJEB33269, sample SAMEA4719761) | human gut metagenome | biome: human-associated habitat; feature: organic feature; material: feces | place: Cameroon | collected 2013-10 ... | reverse complement strand
GAATATGTAGCAATTACCGACGACGAAGCGGTGGATGCATTTGAGTATCTGGCACGCACCGAGGGCATCATCCCGGCCATTGAGTCGGCCCATGCGGTGGCCCACGCCATCAAGCTGGCACCCACCATGGACAAAGACAAGATCATCGTCATCACCATTTCCGGCCGCGGCGACAAGGATTGCGCCGCCATCGCCCGCTACAGAGGGGAGGATCTTCATGAGTAACATTGCAAAAGCTTTTGCAAACGGCAAGGCGTTTATCCCGTTCATCACCTGCGGCGACCCGGACCTTGCCACCACCGCCGCAGCCGTCCGTGCCATGGCGGCAAACGGTGCCGACCTCATTGAGCTGGGCATCCCGTTCTCGGACCCCACCGCCGAGGGTCCGGTCATTCAGGGCGCGAACATCCGGGCCCTGAAGGCAGGCACCACCACCGATAAGGTGTTCGATCTCGTCCACGAGGTGCGCAAAGATGTTTCCATCCCCATGGTGTTCATGACCTACGCAAACGTGGTGTTCTCCTACGGGGCCGAGAAGTTCATCTCCACCTGTGCAGAGATCGGCATCGACGGCCTGATTTTGCCCGACCTGCCCTATGAGGAAAAGGACGAATTTCTGCCCATCTGCCGCAAATACGGTGTGGACCTCATCTCCATGATCGCACCCACCTCTGAGAACCGCATTGCCATGATCGCCAAAGAAGCCGAGGGCTTTTTGTACATTGTGTCGAGCCTTGGCGTCACCGGCACCCGCAGCGAGATCAAGACCGACCTCGCCTCCATCGTGAAGGTGGTGCGGGAGAATACCAAAACGCCCTGCGCCATCGGTTTTGGCATCTCCACCCCGGAGCAGGCCGCCAAGATGGCCGGCATCGCCGATGGTGCCATCGTGGGTTCGGCCATCATCAAGCTGCTGGAACAGTACGGCAGGGAGGCCCCGGAACACATTGGTGCCTATGTGAAAAGCATGAAGGACGCCATCCGCGCATAAACCGCTTCTGCTTTTTTGAAGAAATAGAAAACTGTACACCTTCTCTGCGCACCCGGCAGAGAGGGTGTTTTTTGCTGTGTGCCCGGCGGCCAAAACTTGAAAACCAAATGGAGCAGAATGGACTGTTCCGGGCTGGAAAAAGCAGAAAGGGCCCGGTATAATAAATGCCGCCGAAAGGCTTTTTTTGGGCTAATAAAGTTAGCGCAAACTAATCTTTTTGAGCGAAAGGCCGGACGGAACGAAATACATCGGGAGGAAACCTCATGAAACAAAAAAGTCGAGCTGGATGAGCGCCCTGTTCGCCTACGCAAAAAATGCAAAAGGGGAGCTGGGACTGTCCGTTGTGCTGTCAGTCGTCAGCATCCTGCTGGGGCTGGTGCCGTTTTTCTGCATGTATCGGGTCATCTGCCTGTTCGCTGCGGGCACGGCCGCGAAGGCTGCCGTCATCAGCTGGTGCGCGTGGTCGCTGGCAGCGTATGCGGGCAAGGTGCTGTGCTTCACCCTTTCCACCGGCATCTCTCACCACGCGGCCTACAACATTCTGGAAGGGCTGCGCTTGCGGCTGGTGGAGCGTTTTCTCCATGCACCGCTGGGCGAGGTGCAAAAGCACTCCATCGGCGAGATCAAGAGCATTCTCGTGGACAAGATCGAGAACATCGAGCCGCCGCTGGCCGTGATGCTGTCCATGTCCATGGTGGGGTCGCTGGCCAAGCTGGAAGTGTTCTCTGAGAACATGCGGCAGGTGAAAGCCACCGTGGAAAGCCTGGAAGCGTTCCTCGAAATGCCCGCCCTGCCGGAACCGGCCCAGCCTGCCGCTTTGCAGGGCACCGGTGTGGAGCTGAAAAACGTTCATTTTTCCTATTCGGCCGACGGCCCGGAGGTGCTGCACGGCATTGACCTTGCCCTGCCGCAGGGCAGCTTTACCGCGCTGGTAGGCCCCTCCGGCGGCGGCAAATCCACCGTGGCAAAGCTGATCGCCCGGTTCTGGGATGTGATGCAAGGCTCCATCACCATCGGCGGGGTGGATGTGCGCCAGATGCCGCTTGCCCAGCTTTCCGGCCTTGTCAGCTTTGTCACGCAGGATAACTACCTGTTCCGCTGCTCGCTGCTGGAAAACATCCGCCTGGGCAACCCCGCTGCCACGGATGAGCAGGTGAAGACCGCTGCCCGGGCCGCCCAGTGCGAGGAGTTCATTGCAAAGCTGCCGCAGGGCTACGACACCCCGGCGGGCGAAGCCGGCAAACGGCTTTCAGGCGGCGAAAAGCAGCGCATCAGCATCGCCCGCGCCATGCTGAAAGATGCGCCCATCGTCATTCTGGACGAAGCTACCGCCAACGTGGATCCCGAGAACGAGGACCGTCTGCAGAAGGCCATTGAAGCTCTGACCCGTGGCAAGACCATCATCACCATTGTCCACCGGCTCAAGACCGTGCGCCATGCCGACCAGATCTTGGTGGTGGATGACGGCCGCATCGTGCAGCAGGGCACCCATGAGCAGCTGATCGGCCAGCCCGGCATCTATGCCGCCTTTGTGGGCGGCCGCCAGCAGGCCGAAGGCTGGAAGCTGTAACCCTGCACCCCGGCGGAAAAACGCAAAAACGGCCGACCGTTTTCTCTTGAGACGGTCGGCCGTTTGCTGTGTGCAGAGCGCTTGCATTGCCGTGCGGATTGTGGTACAGTGGGGGAGAAACACCGGAAAAGGAGCATCATTATGAAAATCGCAGTCAATTACGAGAACGGCCAGATCTTCCAGCATTTTGGCCAGACGAAGACCTTCAAGGTCTATACCGTGGAGAACAACGCCGTCACCGGCACCGAGCTGGTGCCCGGCGCACCGGAGGGCCACCACGCCCTGGGCCGTCAGCTGGCCGCCATGCAGGTGGACGTGGTCATCTGCGGCAGCCTGGGCATGCCTATGCTGGAGCTGCTGCAGGGTGCGGGCATCAAGGTCTGCGGCAACGTCACCGGCAGCGCCGACGCAGCCGTGCAGGCCTATCTGGACGGCACGCTGGTGTCCAGCACCAAGGCTCATGCCTGCGGCTGTCACCACTGAGCAACGCACAAAAAGAGGCGGTTCCCTTTTGCGGGGAACCGCCTCTTTTCATACTGTGCATGTTACAGCCCGGCCTTTTTCGCAGCGGCCTGCACCACATGGCCCACCAGCACCGAGGTGGTCACGGTGCCCACACCGCCGGGCACCGGGGTGATGGCGTCCACCACGGGCTCCGCTTCGGCAAACTTTACGTCACCGCAGAGCTTGCCTTCCTCGTTGACATGGATGCCCACATCCACGACGGTCTGGCCTTCCCGCAGGCAGTCGGCACCCACCGCGCCCATCTTGCCCATGGCCACCACCACTACGTCTGCTTCTTTGCAGAGAGCAGGCAGATTCTGGGTGCGGGAGTTGCAGAGGGTGACGGTGGCATTCTCGCGGTCCAGCATCATGGCAGCAGGTTTGCCCACCACAAGGCTGCGACCCACCACCACGGCACGCTTGCCGGAGAGGGGAACGCTATAATACTTCAAAATTTCAAGACACGCCTGTGCCGTGCAGGGCGCATAGCCGAGATCGGTATTCGTGAACACACCGGCCAGCGAACCGTCGGTGATGCCGTCGATGTCCTTTTCCGGGGCAAGGGCCGCGCGCACGGTGCGGTCGTTGAACTGCTTGGGCAGCGGGCGGAACAAAAGGCACCCGTGGATGGCGTCATCGGCGTTCACTTCAGCGATGACCTTCAGCAGGTCGTCCTGCGCGGCATCGGCGGGCAGAAGAAACTGCTTCACCTCCACACCCACCTTGCCGCAGCGGGTCATGACGCCGCGCTCATAGGAAAGGTCGTCTTCACGCTCGCCCACACGCACCACAGCCAGCGTGGGCACCACGCCCTTTGCCTTGAGCTGTTCGCACAATGCGGCGTTGCGTTCGTTCATGGCGGCCACCACCGGCGCGCCCTTCAAAATCGTTGCCATAATCGTTTCTCCTTTATTTACTGCGGAGTTTTTCGTTGACATAATGGAACGCTTCGTCTGCATAAGAAGTCCCTGCGTCCAGTAACTGCTCTGCTGTGTGTTCCAACGCTGTGGCAAATTCCCGATTGGTCATCAACTTTGTGTTGACAAAAACATTCAGGCTTGCAGCCTGTAGGGCGGCTTTGCACAACACTGCGGCACAGCCTGCATCCGAGATGGCCATTGTACTGCCATCAACAGCGTAGGAATATGCAAGCGTGATGCCCTCCAGGCATTTCTGCATGATCTTGATCGGGACGAGCGCGGCCCGAGTCAAAGCTGTTTCCATAACGCGCTCTTTGTCGGCGGCCTGTTCCGGCGTGTCCTTCGGCAGGCCGTAGGCGGCGGCCAGCGGCGCAAAGGCCTCCGCATCTTCCTGCACCAGTGCTTCCAGCTCTTTGCGCAGGGTCTCGGCCTTGGCGTTCAGGGCCTGGATCTTTTCCTCCACGGCGGCATACTTCTTTTTGCCGGTGGTCAGATTGCCCACCATGTTGCCCAGGGCGACGCCTGCCGCGCCCACCAGCGCGGCTGTTCCGCCGCCGCCCGGTGTAGGTGCTTTGCTGGCCAGCTCTGCCAGGAACTGGCTGCAAGTTCGTTCCATCATTTCCATGTGTAGATACCCCTCTCTGTTGCATAGGCGTCCAGCCGCTGGTCGTGCTCGTCCACGGCGGCGCGGTCCACCCGCTGCACCTCAAATGCAATGCCGATCTTCACCGCGTTTTTGCAGCGGGGCAGATACCGATCGTAGTAGCCCTTGCCCATGCCCACCCGGCGGCAGTCCGCGTCAAAGGCGGTGCAGGGCACGAGCACAAGGTCCAGTGCTTCCGGTTCCAGCAGTTCCGACCGCTCCGGCACCGGTGTGCGGATGCCGTAAAGCCCCGTCTCCCAGCCGTCCGGGCCGGGCACGGCGGCGGTGAGGGAATATCCCTCGCCGCACACCGGGTAGGCGAGCACTTTGCCCTGCCGAAGCGCTTCTTCGGCGAAGGCGGCAAGGTCGGCTTCGGCCCCGAAGGCTGCATACAATAAAATGGTACGGGCCTTCTGCACGGCATCCAGCTGCCAGAGGTTCGCGCACAGGGCGGCATTGGCGGCGGCCCGCACCTCGGGCGAAAGGGCCTTGCGGGCGGCGCGGCCTGCTTTGCGTTGGGCCTGCTTTTCTTCACTGACCGTCACTGGAGAACACCTCGCTTCATCTCTGACCGGGCAAACTTGAAAAATATACAAAAACGACACTGCATTTTTATACAAGTATAATAAACACTTCAGGCAAAAAAAGCAAGCCTTTTGGCGAAAAGAGGATTGAAGGTTTTGCAGCTTTCTGCTATGATAAGAAAAAGCAATTGCGGTTCAGTGCGCGGGAGCCGGGTGCTTGAAAAGACGATTTGTCTGTATCAAGAGAGGGGTAATTAGAATGTACAACGAAATGATGGATACCATCGGCCTGGTCAACAGCGTGGACCCGGAACTGGGCGCGGCCATGGACCGTGAGCTGACCCGTCAGCGCCAGAACATTGAGCTGATCGCCAGCGAGAACATCGTCTCTCCGGCTGTCATGGCCGCGATGGGCAGCATCCTGACCAACAAATATGCCGAGGGCCTGCCCGGCAAGCGCTACTACGGCGGCTGCGTCTATGTGGACGAGGTGGAGAACATCGCCATCCAGCGCGCCTGCAAGCTGTTCGGTGCCAAGTACGCCAACGTGCAGCCCCACTCCGGCGCACAGGCCAATCTGGCAGTCTACTTTGCACTGCTGGACCTGGGCGATACCGTCATGGGCATGGACCTTTCTCAGGGCGGCCATCTGACCCACGGTTCTCCGGTGAACATGTCCGGCAAGAACTACCACTTCGTCTCTTACGGCGTCAATGCCGACGGCGTGATCGACTATGTCGAGCTGGAAAAGCAGGTGAAGAAGGTGCGCCCCAAGCTGATCGTGGCCGGTGCATCCGCTTACCCCCGCGCCATCGACTTTGAGAAGATCGCCGAGATCGCCCACGGCTACGGCGCCTACCTGATGGTGGATATGGCCCATATCGCCGGTCTGGTGGCAGGCGGCCAGCACCAGAGCCCCGTGCCCTATGCCGACGTGGTGACCACCACCACCCACAAGACTCTGCGCGGCCCCCGCGGCGGCCTGATCCTGACCAACAACCCGGTCATCGCAAAGCGCATCAACTCTGCGGTGTTCCCCGGCACCCAGGGCGGCCCGCTGGAGCACGTCATCGCGGCAAAGGCTGTCTGCTTCGGTGAGGCACTCAAGCCCGAGTTCAAGGAATATGCCCGTAAGATCGTCGAGAATGCCCAGGCTATGGCCGCTGAGCTGCAGGCCCGGGGCGTCAAGCTGGTGTCCGGCGGCACCGACAACCACCTGATGCTCATTGACCTGCGCGACGAGGAGTGCACCGGCAAGGAGCTGGAAGCCCGTCTGGACAGCGTGCATATCACCGCCAACAAGAACACCGTGCCCGGCGAGACCCGCAGCCCCTTCGTGACTTCCGGCGTGCGTCTGGGCACCCCGGCCGTTACCACCCGCGGTATGGGCCCCGCGGAGATGAAGGTCATTGCCGACTGCATCGCGGACTGCATCTGGCACTACGACGAGAAGAAGGACGAGATCAGCGACCGTGTGCTGAAGCTGACCCACGACTTCCCGCTGTACGAGTAAAAATAATTCTTATATAGAGAAAAGCACCTGCAACGCTGAAACGCTGCGGGTGCTTTTTGCTTGGACCCTCTCAGTCATCGCTGTGTGATGTCGGCTCTCCCTTCGGGGGAACTGGCGCGGAGCGCCTGAGAGGGTTTTAATCTTCCAGTGCTTCGGCCATGGCTTCGTCGGCTTCCTGCTGGGTGATGGTCTGCACCTTGAAGCCGAAGTAGAAGATGTGTCCCATCCAGACCACCAGCATGATGGCGCGCCCCACGGGCACCTTGTCCATCAGGATGAAGCCCGGCACCATGATGGCGGTCACGGTGCCGATGAGCAGGCACTTGGCCTTTTTGGTCATGCCGCGGCGGCGGAAATAGCTGCCGATGTACTTTTTATACACGGTGGTGTGGATGAACCAGTCGTGCAGCCGTTCCGAACTGTTGGCAAAGCAGAAGGCCGTGAGCAGGTAGAACGGCACCGTGGGCAGGATGGGCAGCACGATGCCGATGGTGCCAAGGGCAAGGCTGATGCAGCCGAGCGCGATGAAAAAGGCTTTTTTGAGGTGATGCATAACAGGTGTCCTTTCTGTGGTTGGCAAAAATGGGCAGATGAAAATGTTAGAATATGCTAACTTCCAACCAAAAAGAAACGCCGCTCCAACGGAAACGGTACGTTCGCTTTTACAAACTTTGCACAGTGTATCATAAAAAAGCGTCGTTTGTCAAGCAGCAGGCATTGTTTTTGGCCGCCGGGCGTGGTAGGATAAAACAAAACGATGCAGAGGGGGAAACAAGATGGAACAGATGGGACTTTTGCATCTGTACTACGGCGACGGCAAGGGCAAGACCACGGCCGCCATGGGCCTTGCGCTGCGGGCGCTGGGCAGCGGGAAACGGGTGGTCATCGTACAGTTTTTAAAGGGCGGCCGCAGCGGGGAGATCCCGCTTTTGGAACAGCTGGGCGCGAAGGTGTTCCGGGGCAAGGCCGGGCAGAAATTTGTTTCCCAAATGAACGAAGCCGAAAAGGCCGCCACCCGCGCGCTGCAGGACTCAAACCTTGCGGCAGCCATGGCAGAACCGGCCGACCTGCTCATCCTCGACGAGGCGGGCAGTGCCTGGGAACTGGACATGGTGGACCCGGAACTTTTACAGCGGGCAGTGCGGGAGCGCCCGGCCGGGCAGGAGTGCGTGCTGACGGCCCACGCGCCTGTGCAGTGGATGCTGGACGCGGCGGATTACGTCACCGAGATGAAGTGCCGCCGCCACCCGTACCAGAAAGGCATTGCAGCCCGGCAGGGCATCGAATACTGACCTTTTCCGAAACGGAAGTGTGGATCCTGCGCATCTGCAATAAACACCGGGGCAGGGTATTTTTTGCCTTGCATTTAGCCCACCGGTGTGATATGATAAGTGCAAGAAACCATGCGTGCATTTTTTGAGCAGACCCGCCATAAAAACAGGGAATCGCTCCGCACCGCTGCCGGGGCTGGCCCTGACAGCGTTTTGTTTGAAGCGGCGGTTAGTATTCCCTAACAAACCGGCGCAGGCCGTGCAGTGCATGCAGACACTGGAGGGGAATAAAATGATTGAAACAACTGTATATGTAGATGGTATGATGTGCGGCATGTGCGAGAGCCATGTCAACGATGCTGTGCGCAAGGCCTTCCCGGAGGCGAAGAAGGTGTCTTCTTCCCACACCAAGGGCCAGACGGTCATCCAGTCGGAGCAGGAACTGGACGAGCAGAAGCTGCGCGACGCCATCAATGCCACCGGCTATGAAGTGAAGGGCGTGAAAAGCGCTCCTTATGAAAAGAAGGGCTTTTTCTCCTTTTTGAAAAAGTAACCCCGGAAAACGACCGAAGGAGGCAATGGTATGAGGATCCTGGTTTACGGTGCGGGCGTTTTGGGCTGCGAGCTGGCCCATGCGCTGATCCAGAACAAAAAGAACGTTGTCACGCTGCTTGCGCGCGGTGAGTGGAAGGAAATGATCGACCAGAAGGGCCTGACCATCCGCCATTGGGTGCAGCGGAAAACCACAGTGGACCGTGTGCAGACCATCGACACCCTGGCCCCGGATGATTGCTATGACCTTGTGTTCGTGGTGATGCAGGCAGGCCAGCTGCCCCAGGTGCTGCCCATCCTCAAGGAAAACAAGAGCCAGTACTTTGTGTTCGTGGGCAACGATCCGCAGGCAAAGCAGGTGCTGGAAGCCATGCAGCGCCCGGCGGATAAGGTGGCGTTCGGCTTCCAGAACACCGCAGGCCGCCGCGAACACGACCGTGTGGTCAGCGTCTATGCCAGCGCAGGCATGACGGTGGGCGGGGCCACGGCACCGCTTTCCGGCGCCTTCCGCACCCGGCTCAAAACCGCTTTTGACGGTGTGAAGTACAAGCTGAGCTTCTACGGCGATATGGACGAATGGCTCAAGTGCCATGCGGCCTTCATCCTGCCGATCTGTTACGTCTGCTACGCCTGCAACGGCGATCTGCGCCGTGCCACCAAGCAGCAGCGCGGTGCGATCCTGGATGCCGCCTATGAGGCCTGCGTGATGCTCAAGGCCATCGGCATCCCGGTGAACGATGCAGACAACACCGAGAACTTCAAGCCCGGCACCGCGGGCCGCCGCCAGATGGAAGCCATGCTCTTTGTCATGGCCAAAACGCCGCTGGGCCGTCTGTGTGCTTCCGACCATGCGATGCACGCCGTGGGCGAGATGCATTACCTGGACGATGCCTTTGAGGCCATGCGCAAGCAGGCGGGTACAGCCATGCCTATGTGGGAGAAACTCCGCAGCGAAATGCCCTCCTGGGACGCTCTGCAGAAGACGAACGGATAACAAGACCCGGCGCAGGCAGAAACCCTCTGTCTGCGCCATTTTGCGGCATGAAGTTTGCGCAAACAAACAATGAAAACAGGAGGAGATCATGGGTGGTGCCCGGCCTTATGTCTCGATGCAGAGCTGCAAAAACCAGTTTTACTCGGACATGATCACCCCGCTGCCGGACCACTGGGACGGCCCCACGGCCATCCACATTTTCTATGCCCTGAAAATGGGCGAGAAGTACCGCGCGCGGTATGCGCAGCACTACGCTCACCCGATCATCCATGAGCAGGATATGCAGCACGAAGAATTGCTGGCCTGCCACCCGGAGCAGTGGGCAGCACTCGTCAAAGAGATCTGCCTGTAAAAACCAGAAAGAACCAGAAAGGCCGATGCATCTGCATCGGCCTTTTGTCGTATCAATTCTGCCAGAAATGATGCAGCTGTTGTTCCAGCTCGTCATTGCTGCGCAGATAACGGATGTGCCGCCAGTGGGGCGGGAACAGCCGGGCGTATTCCGGCAGGGCGAACCGGTCGTCCAAAAGCAGCACCACGCCCTTGTCTTCCGGCGTGCGGATGACCCGCCCGGCTGCCTGCAGCACCTTGTTCATGCCGGGGAAGCGATAAGCGTAATCGAAACCGGTGCCATTCTGTTCGTCATAGTAGCGGCGCAGCATCTCCTGCCGGGGGTTCACCTGGGGCAGGCCCACGCCCACGATGGCGCAGCCGATGAGCCGGTCCCCGGCCAGGTCCACGCCCTCGCCGAACACGCCGCCCAGCACCCCGAACCCCAGCAGAGTTTCTTTGGGGTCCGGCACAAATGCGGCGAGAAACTCTGCCCGTGCAGTGTCGTCGGCTTTGCTTTCCTGCACAAGGGTGCGGATGCCTGGATACCGTGCCGCAAAGTCCTCATGCACCTGCCGCAGGTAGGCATAGCTGGGGAAAAAGGCCAGATAGTTGCCGGTTTTGCTCAGCGCCAGTCGGGCCAGAGCGTCCGAAACCGCCTGCACGCTGGCGTCCCGGTCGCGGTAGCGGGTGGAGATATTCGGCAGGCAATACAGCCCGAGATTTTCTGCCGGAAATGGGCTTTCCAGCGCCACGGCCCGGGCGTCCGGGCAGCCCAGCACGCCCCGGTAATAGCCCGGCGGGGCGAGGGTGGCGCTGAACAGCGCGGCACTGCGCCCGGCGGCAAGGCTGGCGTCCACAAAGGGTGCCGGGTCCAGGCAGAGCAGGTGAAGGGTCAGGTCACTGCCGTAGACAGAAAGCTGGGTGACAAAGTGGCTGTCGTAGCGTTCGGCGGCGCGGGTGATGTCCTGCACGGCAAAATAGAGGTCCAGCAGCTGGGCATGGGCGTCCGCATCCGGGTTTGCTTCCAGCCAGTCCTGCAAAGGGGCCTGCACAGCCCGCAGCGGCGTGAGCAACGCGGCGGGCAATTCCCGGAGAAACACCGTGCCTTCCCGGGCAAAGATCGGCTCCGGCAGTTCCAGTGCAGGCGCGTCGGCGGGTCCGGGCAGAAGGCTGGTCTGGGCGGCTTCTTCCGGCGCGGTTTCCAGTGCAGCACGCCGGGGTGCCAGCTTTCCGCAGAGTTTTCGCGCCTCCAGAAAGGCCTTGTCAGCCTTGCTCAGGGCGGTTTTCAGGGCACTTTTGCCCTTGCCGAGGGCGCGCTTTGCGTCGGTCAGGCTGCTTTTGGAAAAGCTGGCGGAGTACATCGCCCGGGCACGGTCCGGCAGGTTGTGCGCTTCGTCAATGAGGAACAGCCAGTCGCCGGAAGCATCAAAGAACCGCTTCAGATGCACCACCGGGTCGAACAGGTAGTTGTAGTCACCAATGACTACATCGCACCACTCGCTCAGGTCCAGCCCCAGCTCAAACGGGCACACCGAGAACTGCCGGGCGGTGTCGGCCAGAGCGGCACGGTCAAAGCTGCCGGGGCCGTCCAGCAGGGCGGCCAGCGCGTCCTTCACCCGGCTGTAGCTGTCTCTTATACACATCTGACGCTGCCGACGA
>ERZ1026776.1787-NODE-1787-length-11479-cov-11.664478_pt1 | contig 11479 bp, 9 predicted proteins | sample MGYA00380125_ERZ1026776 | MGnify/ENA primary metagenome ERZ1026776 (study PRJEB33269, sample SAMEA4719761) | human gut metagenome | biome: human-associated habitat; feature: organic feature; material: feces | place: Cameroon | collected 2013-10 ... | reverse complement strand
CCTGTGAGAACTGTGCGTACTGGGATATGTACTCGGTGTTGGATGTGGGTTCCAGGGGATCCTGGTACTTCATCTGCGCTACCAGGAGCTGTAAAAATGCTTCTTTGTCCATCCCATTATTGCTTGATTTTGTAGATTTTTTCACAGAAGTCTGGGATGCGGTTTCTACGATCTTGCCGTTTTCTACGGGTGCAACTAATGCCATTTTCTTTTCTCCTTTCTGATATTTTTTATGCGGTGAAATCCACCGTATTGCCGTTCGCTGACATCATATCCGCTGCGATCCGGTCTTCTTCCGTCTGCGGTTCGTCCTCTGCGAACGCTGTGTTCAGATTGATCCTGCGGGTACGTCTTCTGCTTACCCCGGCTCCGCTCTCCTGATCACTCTGATTGCCTCTACCCTGTTCCAGGTTCTGTTCAAACGGATGTGTCTGTACCGTTACTTCAATAGCCTCTACTTTTACGCCCTGTTCCGCGAAGCTTTCCTTCAGCTGAACCATCTGGCTTTCCAGTGCAGCTTTTACGGTTTCATTCTGTGTAATAAAGTTCGCCGTAACCACACCGTTCTTCGATGCTACCTGTACGTGAAGTGTTCCCAGACTTTGCGGATGAAGCTGCATTTCCAGATCGGAGCCGTCCGCCTTTACAGAGACTTTCATGTAATCCATGATCTGGCGCATGATATCCTGTGTATCCGTCGTTTGTGTTCCTTCTGTCTGTGATGCCTGCTGTAATCCGGAGAGGAAATTCTCTTCCTTCAGATTCTGTAACAACAGATTGCCCTGCTGTCCCGCTGTCTGGCTCTCATGTCTGTTCCCCGAATCTTTTGTTTTCTCTTCCTGTGTATTCTGTACCGGTGCCTGTATTTTCTCCTCCGGTTCCTGCTCCACTGTCGGAAGTTCCACATCACTCTGTGATCTCTCTGCCGCATCTGTGGCATGCTCTTCCACTTCCACCATGATCACAGGTTCCTCTGTCACTACTTTAGTGACCGCATCCTGCCATTTTTCCGGTGTCAGCTGCAGTTCTTCCTGTGCCTGTCCCGTCAGATCCTTCTGCAGATCCAGGATGCTTTTTACATTTCCATACAGCTCTTCATCGGTAAGTAATGCAAAAGAATCCTCCGCTCCGCTGACCGCCATCAATAACTCGTTCAGCTGTACAGGATCCATCAGGTCTGTCTCTGTCATACCCAGTTCATCCATAACTCCCTGCAGCTCTTCTTCACTGACAGAAAAAGTTTCCGTAATCTGTCCGATCAGGTTCTGTACGATGGTTCCCAGGACTTCCTGGACTTTTTCCAGATCTTTGGCATCACTATCCTCTGCTTTGACATCTGACTTTTCCTGTGTTCCGGCGAGGTGATCCCGCTGTCTGTCTCCGGTCCGTAATGTTTCACCACGTCTGACATCGTTACGTCCGTCGGTCGTGCGTCCACCGTTTCCGGTCGTCTGCGCATTGTTCTGGGTCTTGTTCCACACTGCCTGGAAACCGGTTCCGGCATTCTGTTTCGCTGCTGTGACCATATCCCGGATCTGTACATTGCCGTCATTGCCCACACCTTTAATCGTTGTGCCTGCCATGTTCTTTTCTACCTCCTTTCCCAGGTCCTTTGGCTGCCGGATGGCAGTCTTAACCCTGTAATGATACTACAAATCTTTTATCGGATCTTTCCGCTTTTTTCTTAAGACTCAGGGTCCATAATTTTCGTGATCTTTGCTGCCACTTCAGAATTCATGGCACCCAGGATCTTACCCCTGTCTTCCGCGCTCATCACTTTTAGAATACGGGCCGCCAGATCCAGATTATTAGTCATCTGCTCAAAAATAGCCGCTGCCTGCTTCGGTTTCATTGCAGAATAGGCTGCCGCATAATCCTGTATCTCCTGACTCTCTTCCAACTGCGTCACTACCTGCTTATAAATATATTCGGCAGTAGCGGGATCCATGGATTCATAATATTTTTTATATTCTTCCGCACCCGGTCCCTTATCGGAATAGACTACCTCATCATAGAATTCTTTCTGAATCCGCTGGAATTCCACCTGCTGATTCTCGAATTCCTTAAGTCTCAGCACCTCAGCTTTCAGCTGATCCAGTTCTTCCTCCTTTGCTGCAGATGCCGTCTGTGCCTGCTCCAACTGCAGCTCCAGACTCTTGATCTGATCCACCGCATCCTCTAGACTGGTATAGCCACCGTAGGCACTGCCATCCGTAGTCTCTGTTATGGAGTTAGCCGGGAGAATTTTGTTCAGCACAGGCACATCCTTGAGAATGGGAGTCACCACAGAGCTTCCGAATCCCCCGATATCCAGCTTGATGATCGCGCAGATTACAGCCATCCAGAGTACCACGATCAGTATGGTCGCTCCGAAGGTCAGAAGGCTGTTGCCTTCGCTCCCGTCATCCAGAGCATCTTCCTGTTTTGCGATTTCTTTTGCCCGGCGCTTTGCTTCCTTGCGCTGTGCCTGCTGTTCTTTCTTCAGTTTTTTCTTTTCTTCCGCCAGCTGTTTTCTCTCGTTATCCGTTGTCTGCTCTTCCGGAGTCTTTTCTCTTGCCATTTATGTCCTCCCGTTGTCTCAATCCGCCTGCCGGCTTTTTTTGTCCGTAAGTATAACTGGTCAGTTCATCAATTGCTTTACTTTCCGCATGATTTTCTTCCTGCAGAAAAGCCTCGAATGCTTTTTCTCTGAGAGTTTCATGCATTTTTCTCTCTTTCATGGCTTCTGCCATTCGTTCTCTGGCAGCCTCCACATTTTCTTTTGCTTTATCCACCCGGATGCACTGCGCAGCCACCAGACTGTCCATTTTCAAAAGTGCTTCCTTGTTCTCTTCAATGGCCCGCAGATTCAGTTTCCCCTGCAACAGACCACCGAATTCTTCTTCGTATTCCCGTTTTCGCGCCTTCAGGCGTTCCAAATGTTCGATTTCCACATTCAATGCAGTCTGTGCCATACCAAATTCCTGTTTGGCCTGTGTTTCCATTTTTTCTTTGATATTCAGGATGTTCTGCAGGGAATATCTGAACTTTGCCATTTATCTCACTCCTGATTTGCGAACAGGTCTTCCAACATCTGTACCGTCTCTTCAAAGGTAAATTTCTCCTCCGTGCCCTGACACAGGAAGCTGTTCACATCATCGATCTTCGAGATGGCATAGTCAATGTTCGGGTTACTGCCCTTTTTATAAGCGCCGATATTGATCAGATCTTCCGCTTCATTATAGGTAGCCAGTACATTTTTGAGTTTGTTGGCCGCCTGCTTATGCTCTTTGGCTGCGATCTGGCTCATACATCTGGAAATACTCTGTAAAATATCGATAGCAGGGTAATGATTTTTGTGTCCCAGCTTTCTGTCCAGCATAATATGACCGTCCAAAATACTTCTCGCTGTGTCCGTGATGGGTTCGTTGAAATCGTCGCCATCTACCAGAACAGTATACAATCCCGTAATGGATCCCACCGCAGCTCTGCCCGCCCGCTCCAACAGCTTAGGCATTTCCGAGTACACGCTGGGGGGATAGCCTCTGGTCACCGGAGGTTCTCCGCTGGCCAGTCCGATCTCTCGCTGTGCCATGGAAAAACGGGTCAGGGAGTCCATCATCAGCAGGACATCCTTCCCCCGGTCTCTGAAATATTCCGCAATAGCAGTGGCCGTCTTGGCAGCCTTGTTCCGCTCCAATGCCGGTCTGTCGGAAGTCGCCACGACTACTACCGATCTGCGCATACCTTCCTCACCTAAGTCTCTCTCTATGAATTCCCGGACCTCTCTGCCGCGCTCACCGATCAGCGCAATGACATTAATATCTGCCTTGGTATTTCTGGCAAACATACCCATCAACGTAGACTTTCCGACACCGGAACCGGCGAAAATACCGATTCTCTGCCCCTTACCAACCGTGATCATACCGTCCACTGCCTTTACCCCCAGGGGTAATACCTGGTCGATAATCGCTCTGGACATAGGGTCCGGCGGTGCCGCCTCTACCGGATATGCCACGCCTGTAATCGTGTCTCCATCAATGGGGATTCCCAGTCCGTTTACCGTCTTGCCCAAAAGCTTCTCACTTACCGTAACTGTCAGGGGGTCTCCCGTATTTTCCACCACACAGCCGAGACCGATGCCATCTACCGAATCGTAGGGCATAAGAAGAGTCTTCTTATCACGAAATCCCACAACCTCAGCCATAATGGGTTTTGCCCCTTCCGTTTCCGGCAGGATCCTGCACAGATCCCCCAGCTTGGAATCCGGACCGGCCGACTCAATCGTCAGACCTACCACATTTACCACTTTTCCCAGTTTCCGGTAAAAGGTCTTATCTGCTAATTTATTATATTTTTCAAAATCTATGTTCTTAATGACCATTTATCAGCCTTCGTAGGATAATAATTTTAATTTCTGACGCAGTTCGGACAGCTGCGTTCCCAGTCCGCAGTCAAAAATACCGCCCTCTGTCTCGATCAGGCACTCGCCCTTTCCGAGGGTAATGTCTTTCACGATCTCCACGGTTGCATTCGGCGCAGCCGCACCGGCGGAAATCTGCTTTTTCTGCATACTGACATAAGGGTAATCTTCTTTGGACACATGAATCAGAAAGCTTCTGTTATCCTCTGATTTCCGCATGGTAGTGGAGATCAGATAACACAGAACCTCCCGGTAGGAATGCAGGTCTACATGAAAAATATGCTCATAAATTCCGGTGATCGTGTCCACAAATTCAGGTTCCAGCTCGTCCAGCCGTTTCTGGTATTCTGCTTCCAGTCCCGCCGTTTTCTTCTGATATTCTGCTTCTCGTGCAGCCTCTGTACGATCCGCTTCCGCCTGTGCTTCCTGCTGTCCCTGTCTTCTGGCCGCTTCCTGTATGTCTGCCCGCTCTGCTTCCGCCTGTGATCTGGCATCCTGCAAAATACTTTCTGCCTGTGCCCTGGCATCTTCTACGATCTTCTGTGCTTCCGCCTCCGCATCTTCCTTAAGCTTCTGAAGATCTTCTCCTGCTTTGATCACATTGCCGGAAGGAGTGAAATCTGTTTTCTCTTCCTCCGGATCTGTCACCGGTGCTTCCACTTTGTCCGCTGCCAGGCCGGACACAAACCCCGTATTACTTTCCTTCTGCATTTTGGCAGACAGCTCCCTGATACGTTTTGCTACCAGTCCATTGGTATCTATCACTCTTGCATCGTCTTCCGAAAGCTTTGTAAATCCCTTTTTTAAAAGATTACTAGACAACGATCTCGTCACCTCCACCTCTGGAAATGATGATCTCACCGGAATCCTCCAGCTTACGGATAATATTGACAATCTTCTGCTGCGCTTCTTCTACATCCTTCATACGTACAGGGCCCATAAATTCCATATCTTCCTTGATCATAACCACCAGACGCTTGGACAGATTGTTGAAGATTGCATTCTGTACCTGCTCGTTGGCACCCTTCAGTGCCACTGCCAGATCATTGTTGTCCACGTCACGCAGCACACGCTGAATTGCTTTGTCGTCCAGTAAAAGGATATCCTCGAACACAAACATTTTTTTGCGGATCTCGTCTGCCAGTTCCGGTTCTTCGATCTCCAGAGTCTCCATAATGTGTTTCTCGGTACCACGGTCTACCGTATTCAGAATATCTACCACTGCATCGACACCACCGATAATGGTGTAGTCCTGGTTCACCAGACTTGCCAGCTTGGATTCCAGTACCTTTTCCACTTCTTTGATGACATCGGGACTGGTACGATCCATAACGGCGATACGTCTTGCCACTTCCGCCTGACTGTCTGGAGGAAGTGCAGAGATGATCAGCGCTGCCTGGCTGGGAGACAGATAAGACAGGATCAGGGCTATGGTCTGCGGATGCTCATCCTGAATGAAGTTGATCAGCTGGCTGGCATCGGTCTTACGCACAAATTCGAAAGGCTTCACCTGCAGGGACGCAGTCAGTTTTCCGATAACATCCATCGCCTTGTCGGAACCCAATGCCTTTTCCAGCAGTTCTTTTGCATAGTTGATACCGCCCTCGGCAATATACTGCTGTGCCAGACACACCTCGTAGAATTCATTGATCACTTCTTCTTTTACCTGAGGTGTGACACTCCTGGTATTAGCAATCTCCAGTGTCAGTTCTTCGATTTCTTCTTCTTTTAGATGTTTAAAAATCCCGGCGGATCTCTCCGGTCCCAATGCGATCAAAAGAATTGCCGCTTTCTGCAATCCCGATATTCCGCCTTCTGCTTTTGTTCTTGCCATGTTTACTCCGTTTCCTAGTTCCAGTCTTCGTTCAGCCAGTTACGCAACAGCGCCGCTGCCGACTCCGGATTCTCATCTACGAATTTCTCAATCATTTTACGTGTCTCGGACTTAGATTCCACATCAATATCTTCCAGCTCTGTCTCAGGAGTGGACTGCAGCATATTCTCCACAGATACCTCCTCTTCCTGCTGTACTGTCTGTCTGGTACGCATACTGTGCAATACTACAAATACGAGTAATCCCAGGATCAGGATCAGCATCACCACACTCAGCACATTCTGCCAGCTGACCGGTGTGCTCTCCTTATCATAAAAGATCGGACTTTCATAGGCAATGATCGTAATATTGCCCTCACTGATCCCCGTAGCATTGGCTACCAGACTGTACATATCGGAATCCACATCCAGTTTGGTATCCGCACTGTTCTGGGTTTTGTATTCGTCCCAGGTAGTACCGTCCAAAAGTCCCTGTCTCTTGACATCCTCATAATGGATCTCTTTATAGGTAATTGCAGCAATGGATATGGAGGAATTGGTATAATTGATCCCTCCCGCCGGTGTCACCTTATCGGTAATGGACTCATTCGGCAGATAATCCCTGCTGGTCTCAGAAGTCGAGGAAGAGCTGTTATTGCTGTCCGGGGATACATAAGTGGTTTTCCCGCTTTCCCCATTGGAGGTGGTACCCGGAACACCTCCGCCATCATTGGTGTTCTCACTCTCATAAGTCTCCTCATGAGAAAGCATACCTTCATCTCTTCCGGAATTTGCATAATATTCTTTTACTGTCTCCTTATAATCGGAGAAATCCATACTCAGATGGCTGGTCACTGCCGCATCGTTATACTGCTTGGTTCCCAACAGCACCTTTTTTACCTGATTGGCGATCATGGATTCTGCCTGGTTCTGTAATTCCTGCATGGAATTGGCAATGCCTGCGGATGTGTAATCGTCACCGCCTGCAAACAGCAGATTGGAATCAGTATCCATAATGGTAATATTCGCCGTGGTATCATTCCGCAGCCATGTAGCAACACACTTTGCCAGCGCTGCTGCATTCGCGGATGTAAACGTACCATCCAGCTCCAGCTGGATGAATGCAGATGCTTCTTCGTTCTGTGCCGCCAGCGTTCCGTTATCCTTCGGGAAGCTTAAATGTACCTTAGCCGATTTTACAGCGCTCTGTGCCTCGATCGTCTGTGTAATATACTGCTCCAGATAGGAATTGTAGAGTCTCTCCTTATCGGTAGCGGTCGTAGACATGCTGTTCCCCAGATAATCATTCAGATTCAGGGCATCCGGTACATATCCGGCAGATCCGAGGGCCAGGTTAGCCGCACTCTGCTGGCTGCTCTCTACATCGATCTTCAGTCCGTCATTGGATTCTCTATGTGCGATCCCGGCACTGTCCAGCGTATCTATGATTTCTGACGCCTGTGCGGTAGTCTCGCAGGTAACCAATCGTACATACTGTGGTTTGCTCATGACATACATGATGATCGCAAATGCAAAGATCACAACCGCAGCGGCTCCGATAATGATGCTCTTCTGTCTGGTTGTGAACTTATTCCACCATTCCAGTATTTTCGCAGGTATTTCTTTTAATTTGTCTGCCATTGCAGCTCTCTCCTCTTACGTCAAGTATAAAAAGGTATGATTTAGATCTGAATCTGCATCAATTCCTTGTAGGCTTCCATCACCTTATCGCGGATGGCTACGGTATACTGCAGTGCCGTAGAAGCCTTTTCCATGGCAATGGTAAGGTCATGTGTGTTGTCCGTCTCACCCAGTGCGAACCGGATCTTCTCATTTTCGGCATCTGAGAGATAGCTGTTGGTCGTCTTCACATTGTCGATTGCTGTGTTGAGAAAAGTCTCGAACATCGTGCCTTCCGCCTTCTTCTCCTTCTCCGCAAGCATTCCTGTCAGAGAGGTGGGAGACACCGTGGCTGTTCCGTTTACATTATTTAAAGCAGTGATCGCAGAAATATCCATTTTATAAACCATATCCTTCCTTACGTCGTATATTCCGGTCCGTTATGCAATGGGCCGTTATCCGGATCCGTCAGCTTACTGACCGATCTCCAGTCCTTTCAGTGCCATGGATTTGCTGGCATTAAACGCCGTGGAATTCGCCTCGTAAGATCTGCTGGCATCGATCAGATCCGTCATTTCCGTGACAATATTCACATTCGGATATGTCACATATCCATTCTCGTCCGCATCCGGATGGGAAGGATCGTATACCATATTCATCTCCGTAGTGGTATCCTCGAAGATCTGACTGACCTTAACACCGCTTCCGGAGTAGCCGCTGCTTACATTATGCAGCACCTGGCTGAAGGTCTGCTGCGGATTCTTCTGCTGGAACGTAACGATTTTGCGGCGATACGGTGTACCATCCTCGGTTCTTGTGGTATTGGCATTGGCAACATTTTCGGAGATCACGTCCATACGCAGTCTCTGTGCTGTCAGTCCGGATGCCGTAACATCAAATGCTGAAAACATACTCATACGCTAATCCCTCACTTCATCACAGTCTGTAAATTGGTAAATTCCTGATTGATGCTGCTGATCAGTCCCTGGTATTTCAGCTGATTCTCTGCCAGCATCACATTTTCATTCTCGATATCCACATTATTGCCGTCCAGGCGGTAGGAATAATTGGCATAATCCACATACGCCCTGCCGCGGAGTCTGCTCAGATTGACATTGGCTACTTTATCATCCATGGACTGATAGCGATTATTGCCAAGAGCCTGCTGCAGTACCGACTCAAAAGCCACATCCTGTCTCTTATACCCCGGTGTATCTACATTGGCAATGTTATTGGAAATAGCTTCATTCCGTTGCCATGCAGCATCCGCGGCACGATTTAAAACATTAATATAATCAAACGCATTTGTCTGTATCATACTACCTCACATTCTACTGTTCCTTAAAAAATCGATAAAATCGCACAGGAACCGCTTCTACCATACCTACTCTACTTTATTATAAAGTATTTCGACAAAAACACAATACTAAAATAAGAGAAGAGACTATTTTTCGCAATAGTCTCTTCTTCCTAATCTGTCGTTATTTTTGTACTTTTTACTTAATTTCTGCCATTTTGGCGCTTTAATTCTTCAATCTCATCGAACACGGCATCGTTCAATACCTTGATATACGTTCCCTTCATGCCGGAGGATCTGGACTCGATAACGCCGGCACTTTCAAACTTCCTTAAGGCATTGACAATGACGGATCTGGTAATGCCGACTCTGTCAGCGATCTTGCTCGCTACCAGGATTCCTTCCATACCGTTTAATTCATCAAAAATATGAGTAATGGCTTCCATCTCTGAGAATGACAGGGTGCTGACTGCGGATTTCACAACCGCTACCTTACGGCTCTCTTCCGCACTCTCTTCATTTACTGCCCGGAGCATTTCCAGTCCCACCACTGTAGTTCCATACTCGCAGAGAATAATATCATCGATGTCATACTGTTCGTCACACTTATAAATAAAGAGTGTTCCCAGCCTCTCACCGGCGATCTCGATGGGCGTGATGATTGCCTGAAACTTTCTCGTGTCGATATTCTCGAAACCAAGAGTCTCCAAGTTGACATTCTCCTTCGTGGACAACACACCAAGCAGTCTCTCATTTAACATCGGATCGATAAATCCGCCAATACTGTCATCCAAAAGTTCTGTGATGGGTTCGATTCCGTCGGATTTACCTACACCCAGCACCTTACCCTTCCTGCTGATCACCAGTACATTGGAATTCAGGATCTCACGCATTACCTTACAGATATCGCTGAATACCACTTTGCTGGAGTTATTATTGTGTAATAATTTACCGATCTTACGTGTCTTGTCCAACAATTGTACGCTACTCATCTATCTTCCTCCGTTTACACATAACTACGAAACTACGAGATGTTATGCACATTGTAGCACATGTAATTTCAGATTACAATGGAAATAGCGCTAATTTATGAGAAAATTCTGACAGTATATAAAACTACTTCTCTTCCGTCGGTTTATTCTTCACATAACCACATTGTTCGTCCATGCAGACCAGCTTGTTACCTTTTTCCAGCAGCAGCTTACCGCAGCGGGGGCATTTTTCTCCCGAAGGCTTCTGCCATACCATGAAATCACATTCCGGATTATCGATACAGCCGTAATATCTTCTGCCCTTCTTGGTCTTCTTCATGACAATATCTTTGCCGCACTTGGGACATGCCACGCCAATCTTCTCGAAATAAGGCTTGGTGTTGCGGCACTCAGGGAATCCGGGGCATGCCAGAAATCTGCCGTGAGGTCCGTATTTGATCACCATGCGTCTGCCGCACAGTTCACAGACTTCGTCGGATTCTTCATCCGCGATCGTCACCTCTGCCAGATCTTTTTCAGCTTTTTTCACTGCTGCATCCAGATCCGGATAGAAGTTCTCCACAATGGTCTTCCACTTCACGGTGCCTTCTTCCACACCGTCCAGTAAGGTCTCCATATTGGCGGTAAAGTTTACATCCACGATGGCAGGGAAGGCTTCCTTCATCATATGATTGACCACTTCCCCCAGTTCCGTCACATAGATATTACGATTCTCCTTGGTAATATATCTTCTGGCGAGAATCGTGGTGATGGTAGGTGCATAGGTACTGGGACGTCCGATGCCCAGTTCTTCCAGGGCACGCACCAGACTTGCCTCGGTATAATGTGCGGGAGGCTGGGTAAAGTGCTGCTTCGGATCAAAATTTATAAATTCCAGTACACTGTTCTCATCCAGGTTGCCGCCCAGTACATTTTCCTCGTCCTTATCTTCCTCTTGGGTATAGACACTCATAAAACCATCAAAGCGCATTTTGGAGGCTGCCAGTGTAAAGATCTGATCCTTCGCCTGAATTTTCACTGAAGTCGTATCATACTGTGCTGCACTCATGCGGCTTGCTACAAAACGTTTCCAGATCAGCTGATACAGACGGAACAGATCTCTGGGCAGCTGTTCTTTGATGGCAATGGGCATACGGTTTAAATCCGTAGGACGGATGGCCTCGTGGGCATCCTGGATCTTCTGACCGTTCTTTTTTTCTGTATTTACGGCAGCCTTGTACTTTTCACCGTAATGTGCGTCGATGAACTGCGCAGCCTGTGCTTCCGCTTCTTCCGATACACGGGTGGAATCCGTACGTAAATAGGTGATCAGACCTACCGTACCTTCTCCCTTGATATCCACACCTTCGTATAACT
>ERZ1026776.1784-NODE-1784-length-11488-cov-113.196799_pt1 | contig 11488 bp, 6 predicted proteins | sample MGYA00380125_ERZ1026776 | MGnify/ENA primary metagenome ERZ1026776 (study PRJEB33269, sample SAMEA4719761) | human gut metagenome | biome: human-associated habitat; feature: organic feature; material: feces | place: Cameroon | collected 2013-10 ... | reverse complement strand
GGCTCGTTAGGGACTTGCACCCATTAGACAACACACATGCTAGTCAAACAAAAAACCGCTTGAAAGGTCCAAAAGACCCCTCAAGCGGCAAACCTAAAAACAAACTCTCAACCCTAAAACTAGGGTTACTTTATTATTTAAACTTAATCTTATACCCGTATTTCCGCATATATCTGAGTTTTATAACGGAAATTTTATTTTGCCTTTATTTTGAATGTAAATTCACGATCTGCATAATGGAGGCGATACTTCTCCATAGGCTTGGTCATCCAACTGTCGATGCAGCCCAAAGGATACTGGCATTTCTGGATGTGCAACTGCACGAGTCCCTTATCCACCAAATCACCACTATGCTGTCCCCATGCATGCGTCTTCTCGATACCAGAATCCAAATCCTCTACCAGATAAGGGATAGCACTACACTCCATAGGTTCATAACCCTCAAAGGTAATACCCTTGCCGGTGGTTGGATTGAAGATAGAGAAATAGCGGATATCGGTATGGTTACCACTCTCCTGCGGACGGATATATGGATAATATTCATCCTTCACATCAGACTGGTACTTGCCGATGAAAGCAGAAGAATGACGGTCTACGTAATTCTCTTCAGGACCTCTACCATAATACTCCAGCTTAGAGAAAGCTGCAGGCATCTGCAACTGCAGACCGAATCTGAACAGATCGGCAACTTGAGCATCCTTGTCGGTAGTCATCTTCTGGGTAACATTCACTTCGCCCGCAGCATTGATGTCATAACGGAGCATCAGCAGAGCCTTTACTTCAGGCATATCGAAGAGAGCTGTCAATACCACATTGTCCTTACCAACATTCTTGTCGAAAGACTTCAGAGTCATCTGCGGATTCTTCCATACTCTCATCTCCTTCTGCAGAGAAGCACCATAGTCATTATCGGTAGGAGCACGCCAGAATTCCGGAGTCATACTCTCGCGGAACTTCAACATCGGTTCACCATCTACATCGAAATAATCTATCATACCCGTTTTCTTGCCTATGGTAACAGACATTCTCTGGGCACTGACCTTCACATAAGAGTTGGTTTCCTCCACCTCCATACTGCTTGCCCCCTGCAGCTTACCCTTCTTGGCTGGCGCAGCAACAGCAGGAACTGCCGGCTTGGCAAACTGATAATCACTGATAATGAACTGCTGGCGAGCCATCACCTGTCCCTTATCAACCAGCGGCTGTGTACCATCGCTTGCAAAAGCAAAGTTGACAGTTATCTCCTCCTTTGCATGCTTCGATTCAGCCTCAGCCACCGCATACTTCAGTTCATCACTCTTTATCAGCTTGGTAGCCTGAGGAGCTATGCCCTTGGTTTCAGGAATCTCAACAGTAGCCAGTTTCACACCATTGGCATAAACCATAGCTGTCAGGTTCAGGTCATCAATATTCTTAAAGAAGTACTCGTTGTAAACCTTGAAAGCACCATTCACAGCATCCAGGTCCTTGATCCATACATTCTGATGATAGTACTGAATCTCGTAAGCATGAGGATTCAGACGGCGGTCTGGCGCGATGATACCATTACAGTTAAAGTTATAGTCACTTGCCGGATAGCGGCCGTAATCTCCACCATAAGTAAAGATTTCCTTACCGGTGACAGGACTCTTGTCACGGATGCCCTGGTCTACGAAGTCCCAGATATAGCCACCCTGATACTTAGGATACTTACGGATGAGGTCCCAATATTCCTTGAAACCGCCTTCCGAATTACCCATGGCATGAGCATATTCGCACTGGATGTATGGTTTAACGCCATCACTCTTGCAATACTTCTCACTCTCCTCGTAGTCGATATACATCGGACAGTGAATATCGGTCTTGCTGTCATAACCACCACGCTCATACTGAACAGGACGCGTCTTGTCTAGCGCTTTCACCCAGTCGTAGGTCTTTTCGAAGTTGATGCCGTAGCCACACTCATTACCCAAACTCCATACGATGATAGAAGGATGATTGATAAAACTCTTCACATTACCCTCATTACGTTCGATGTGAGTCTGGAGATATTCAGGGAACTTAGCGAGTGATTTCTCCTCATATCCCATACCATGAGATTCGAGGTTAGCCTCAGCAGTAAGATACAGTCCGTATTCATCGCAGAGTTCATACCAACGAGGATCGTCAGGATAATGGCAGGTACGAACCGCATTGATATTCAACTGCTTCATGATTCTGATATCCTGAATCATGCGCTCTACGCTCACCACATATCCACCATCCGGATCAATCTCATGACGGTTGGCACCCTTAATCAGTACAGGCTTGCCGTTCACCAGCAACTGGGCGTTCTTGATTTCCACATTACGGAAGCCCACCTTCTGCGGAATCACCTCCGTTACCCCCTGCTTATTCTTCAGAGTGATGTATACCTTATATAAATAAGGTGTCTCAGCAGTCCAAGCCTTCACCTTCGGTACTTTGATTACACCCTGAGCTCCGATAGCCGATGCTATCTGCTTGCCATCCTTATCGCACAAGGCAACAGTCACATCAGTCTTGCCGCCCTTCAGCGCAATCTGATAGTTCAGCACACCATCCTGGTAGTTATTCTCCAAACCGGCATTAAGACGGATATCGGCAGCATGAAGTTTCGGACGCGCATAGAGATAAACCTCACGGGCGATACCTGTAAAGCGCCAGAAGTCCTGATCCTCGAAATAAGAACCATCGCACCAGCGCATCACCTGCATAGCTATCAGGTTCTTGCCCGGTTTCAGATACTTGGATATATTAAACTCGGCAGCCACCTTGCTGTCTTCGCTATATCCCACATACTTGCCGTTCACCCAAAGGGTCAGGTTGCTGGTAGCCGAACCTACATGGAAATAGACATCCTTGCCCTTCCAATCCTTAGGAAGTTCGAAGGTACGGCGATAAGAACCCGTATAGTTGTTGAGTTCACTGATGTATGGAGGGTTCGGATCAAACTGGGTTGCCCAGGCATAACCTATATTCTTGTAGGTGGCATCACCATAACCATTCAGTTCGAACAGCCCCGGCACAGGGAAATCCTTCCACTTCGAATCATCGTAGTTGACAGCAAAGAAGTTGGCAGGACGCTTGTTGTGATCCTTCACGAAGTTAAACTTCCACATGCCTTCCATCGAAAGATAGTTGGCAGACTTCTTCTTGTCAAAGCTCTGTGCCTTGTCAAGAGTCTCGTATGCAAAGAAAGCAGCACGACGAGGTTCGCGGTTCTGCTGGTTGATATCCACATTATGCCAACGCGACTCATTCTGAGCCGCCACGCCATTGCTGACAGACAGCAAGGCGAGGCAAAGCGATACATTTGCTATATTTCTGAAGCTCATATCTATTTCTTTTTATTTTCTGAAAAACATAGAGTTATCTACTGGTGTAAACTTCTGTTCACTGTCTTTACGCATTTCAATGCCGAGACTGCTCCACCATGAAGGCCAGCCGCCAACGATATTGCTGAGGAAGACCACTTTTATTGGATGCAATCCCTTAGCCAATGCTACAGAAGTATCATGATTGGTACCAGCCTTCACTTCCCCCTCGTTACTGATCATGAGTTTGTTGTCAATCCAAACCTGCTCCAGACGGGAAGAGAGATAGTAGACACCATCCTCAGGAATATTGATGTAACCCTCGGCGATAGCTGCATAGTTATTGGCACCGCGCAAGGTAGCTGCATCATCCTTCTGCTGAATCTTCATCTGATCCAAGCCCTCGATGTTTGCACACTCCCAAGCAGCATCAGCCCATTCCAACTGGTCAACCTTCAGATAGTTGCCCTTAATGCGCTTCATCTGCAAACCAGGTTTTACGCCCTCCACCTTCACAGCAGGAGCATAAGTCTGCTTCTCAACATCAACGGTTCTGATACGACTCATCTTGCCTGAAGGCAATACGGTAGCTATCTTGATGATGGTATTTCCACTTACCCTGATAGGATCGGTATAAACTGCAGAAGAAGGAGTTGGTGTACTTCCATCCAGTGTATAAACCATCTTCACAGGACGCGAGGTAGTAAAGGTTACCGCAGTATCCCCAGTAATGACCACCTTATCACAAGAACCGAAAGGCTGCTCAGGCAATGGGATATGATAACGGATATGGCGCTCGTCAAGACGAACACTGTTTGCATCCAGACGGCGGCAGAAATCCTTGAAATTCTTTCTGTTCACTGGCGACCATGCAATCTCTGAGAGCGCAATGGCACGAGGATACATCATATACTCCATCTTGGCATTGGAATACATATATTCCGACCAGTTATTACACTGAACGCCCAGGATATGATGAGCCAGTCCCAGCGACTTGATGGTATCAGGTACCGGATTATAATTATAAGTAGAAGCCAGATATCTAGGAGGACTAGGAATAGTTACAGGCTCCACCTTGCTGTCACCCTGATACCAGTCGAGATACATACCATCGCTGCCCGGCGTCATGATGACATCATGCTTCTGCATGGCAGCCTCGATACCGCCTTCCGTTCCGCGCCATGACATCACGGTAGCATTCTCGCTCAATCCGCCTTCCAGAATCTCGTCCCATCCGATAATCTTTCTGCCACGTTTCTCCAGCATTTTCTCTACGCGCTTGATAACGTAGCTCTGCAGTCTTTCCTCTGCCGAATGCTTTCCTTCAGCCTGCAAGCCCTCTGCCTGAATACGCTTCTGACAGGTAAGGCAGTTTTTCCAACTGGTCTTCGGACACTCGTCGCCACCGATATGGAAGTACTTGCCAGGGAAGAGAGGTACAATCTCACTGAAGATGTCATCCAGGAAACGGAACATATCTTCCTTGCCCGGACACATCACGATATCCTCTACACCCCAGACAGTCCTCAACGACCACTGCTCACCTTTGCATGAAAGATAAGGATAAGCAGAGATAGCTGCCATCATGTGACCAGGAAGGTCGATTTCCGGAATCACGGTAATGTAGCGCTTGGCTGCATAATCCACTATTTCCTTAATCTGCTCCTGGGTATAGAAACCGCCATAAAGAGAGCCGTCACCCTCGGTACGGATACTGCCCACAGAAGTAAGTTTAGGATATTTTTTGATTTCGATACGCCAGCCCTGGTCTTCTGTCAGATGGAAGTGCATGGTGTTCACCTTGAACATAGACATCAGGTCCAGCTGCTTCTTCACATTCTCTACAGTAATAAAATGGCGGCATGGATCAAGATGGAATCCACGGTAACCAAAGCGTGGAGCATCCTGGATATCACAGCATTGTGCTACCCATTTCACCCCATCCACCTGGGTTGCGCTCTCAATCTGAGCAGGCAGGAGCTGCATGAAGCTCTGCATACCATAGAAGGCGCCCTTGGCGGTCTTCGCCTTGATGACTACACCCTTAGCGGTTACGGTAAGGCGATAACCTTCCTCGGGAATTTTCAGCAAAGGAGAAATCTGGATAGAGATATTCCCCTTCTTTCCGCCTACCGTTATCTCATAACCAGTAGAAGCCTTCAGCTTGTCCGCCATGTACTGGGCGATATTTCTGCCTTCAGCCGTCTGGTAAGCGATGACCACCTTCTGCGGCAATTCGAACTCACCTTTCTGTACCTGGGTCTTCACCGGTATCGGGATAATATTGATATCGGCAGCAGATGCCGGAGTGGAGATTCCACCCAGCATCGCTGCGCAAGCTACGAACGAGCCTAATAAACGATTAAACTTTGCCATGATTAAATATATTAATAAGATATTACAATGGTTTATACTCCACGAAAGCCTCCATAGCCTCATAGCATGCCAGACCCAACTGGTCGTAGAGCGATGCTGTAGCACGGTTACGGTCCTCGGCTCTCTGCCAGAACAGGCGCTCATCATTGCCCAGGAAAGGAGCACTCTCCATCTGTGACTGATGCTTGAGGATAGAGTTACGTTTAGCTCTCAACTCCTCAGGGCTCAAAGGAACACACATTTCGATATTCTCAATCTCCCATTCTGCCCAGGCACCGCGATACATCCAGATGCGACAGTCCTTCAACCATTCTGCACCCGCTTTCTTCTCTTCGTCGATAGCTGCCAGAACGGCATCGGTACACTTCTTGTGGGTTCCGTGAGGGTCAGCAAGGTCGCCGGCTACATAAATCTGATGTGGCTGCACCTTCTGCAACAGAGCTCTCACTACCTCCACATCCTTCTCGGTCATAGGCAACTTCTCTATCTTGCCGCTCTCATAGAATGGCAGGTCAAGGAAGTGGACATGGTCAAGCGGAATTTCATTATAGGTACAAGCGGTACGAGCCTCACCACGACGGATCAGTCCCTTGATGGTCAGGATGTCTCTTGTATCGAAGTCACTCTCCTTCTTCTTGGCAAAGAAGGTCTTGATTTCCTTATATTTATTAGAGATGATACTGTCCTTTGAGTCAGCAAAGAGCTGGTTGAAACCATTGATGAAGTGCATAAATCTTGTAACTTCCTCATCACCCACAGCAATGTTTCCTGATGTTTCGTAAGCTACATGCACATCATGGTTCTGCTGTACCAGTCGGCGGATGGTTCCTCCCATTGAGATAACATCATCGTCTGGGTGTGGAGAGAACACGATTACCTTCTTTGGGAATGGAGTTGCACGCTCCGGACGATAGGTATCATCGGCATTTGGCTTACCACCTGGCCATCCGGTAATGGTATGCTGCAAATCATTGAAAATCTTGATATTGGCATTATAGGCTGAACCGTAGAGAGCCAGAAGTTCGCTCAGTCCGTTCTCATTATAATCCTTATTGGTCAACTTCAGGATAGGCTTGCCGAGTTTCTGGCAGAGCCATACCAGTGCCGAACGCACCAGTTTGTCACTCCACTGGCATGAAGTTACGAGCCATGGATGCTCGATACGTGTCAGATGATGAGCTGCACCCAGGTCGATGACAACATGTGCATTCGGATGCGTCTGGAGGAATGATGCCGGCAGGGTATCTGTGATAGAGTTTTCTACGACCTTCTGCATAATCTCTGCCTTCTCTTCGCCCCAGGCTGTCAGATAGATGCTCTTGGCTGAGAGTAAGGTAGCGATACCCATGGTGAGCGAACATGGAGGAATGGTTTCCTTGGTCTGCTCGCTGTTCTCCATCTCTTCGCGAGAGGTATTGCCGATGAGGATGATACGGGTCATCGACTGGATGCCCGAACCCGGTTCGTTGGCTGCGATATTACCCGAACGGCCTACACCGATGAGGGCTACATCGAGACCGCCGAAGGTCTTGATGCGCTGTTCATAAAGACGGCAACTGTCCTGTACGGCATCCTGGGCCACAAAACCATCCAATGTAAAGATGTTCTGCTCTGCCACATCCACATGATCAAGGAAACGCTCCTTCAACTGGTTGATGGTACGGAGAGAACTGTCCTTCTGAAGCGGATAATATTCGTATGCATTGAATACAACAACATTGCGGAAGCTCAGGGTCTTCTCGTTGTAACGGCGAACGAGTTCATCGTATACAGAATAGAGAGAAGAACCGGCACCCAGCGCCATGACATAGAATTTGCCTTCCAGCTGTGCAGCCTTGATACCAGCTTCTATTTTATCTGCCACATGACTGGCACCTTCTGCCATAGAGGCAAAGATGTCTGTATGAATCTTCTCCATTCTGGAGATTTCAGAGTATTCTACAGTCGTCTTTGGCTTGTAGAACTCAACAGGTACTTTATTGAGTACGATTTGTGAACTAAGATTGAGTCTCATATCTTTATCTATATTTAGATAGGTTATGTTATATTTTCTTTTTTTTAAATGACGAATTAGAGTTCAGATGCCATTGCCGCAGCACCCAGGATAGCAGCCTTGGCACCATCCAGTCCGCTCATCAGGAACTTAGCCTTACCTTTATATAATGAGAGCACATGCTCGTTATATGCTTCTTCGATAGGACGGAAGAGCAGATCACCAGCCTGTGCCAATCCTCCGAAGAAGATGAAAGCCTCCGGACTCAGAAAGGTAGCTATCTCTGCGCAGGCCTTGCCGATTCTTGTACCGGTCTGTCTGAACACTTCCTGTGCCAGTGTATCTCCTGCCATGGCAGCCTTATAAACTGCATAAGATGTAATTTCTTCTCTTGGAATGTTTCTCAGCTCAGTTGCCCCAGTTGATGCTTCGAGCATGGCCAAGGTAGTGCGAACCACGCCTGTAGCCGAACAGTAGGTTTCCAGACAGCCCTTTCTGCCACAGCCGCATGGTCTTCCGTCAGGATCTACCACCATGTGTCCCAACTCACCGGCGAAACCGTCACAACCATAAATCAGCTGCCCGTTAGCCACGATACCCGATCCTACGCCTGTTCCTAGGGTGAGTTCTACGAAGTTTTTCATGCCAACCGCAGCACCATATTTCATTTCTCCCATAGCAGCCGCATTTGCATCATTGGTAATGGCTACCTGGATGCCCAGTTTCTCTGCAAACATCTCAGCCAGCGGTACAATACCCTTAGCCCATACCAGGTTTGCTGCATTTTCAATGGTTCCCTTATAGTAGTTACCACAAGGTGCACCGATGCCCATGGCACGAATTTTCTCCATGCCACCTACCTGTTCTACTATCTGCATCACTGCCTTCACCGATTCCTCTACGTATTGTTCTACGCGTTGGAATGCCTGGGTCTTGATTGAGGTTGTAGCTATTATTTCTCCGTCCCCATCAACGATGCCGAAAACGGAATTGGTTCCACCCAAATCCAAGCCAATCACTAAAGACTTTACATCGTATTCCATACTTCTTTTAATTAATAGGTTAAAATCGAAAAATAACGAGGAGCAACGCAAACTTCCATTTATTAAATTCTTTATTAACGTTCACTTCGTTACTAAAATATTTTATTTTGCAAAGTTACTAGTTTTATCAAATACTGCAATGAAAATAGCGTTAATATTTCTAAAACGGAAACATTTTTTATACTTTAAGCCTTCTTATGGCTGGAATATCAGCACTTTACTCCCATCTGACACCGATTAAGAGTAATTTTACTCATATCAAGAGTACGATTAAGTGTTATTTTACACACTCTATCAGTTACTTACAGCAAGAACACTCTTTATCGTCTCCCAAACCCATTCACTCCTTCATCGCTCCCTTTGTGCACTTAAACTCTCAACCTTTCTATATATAATAAGGTATAAGAGAAAACAGGATGACCGAAAACGTCGAAAAGTATACTATTTTTCGCTCTTTAAGTTTTATTAACTACAAAAATGTTGCACATATTCAGAAAAACCTTATCTTTGCAACTAAAAAATATTAGTTATGAAAGCTGACTTAATAAAATATCTTAGAAAGATAAACAAAAAGCCCTCAGTTCAGGGCAAGCTCCTGGAGCAGTTTATCTCTCACGGAGCCTCCACCATCCCAGAGATGTCGAAGGCTATCGGAGTTAGCTTACCGACAACAACAAGTGCCCTCAACGAGTTGATAAAAGAAGGACTCGCCAGAGAGATTGGAAAGAAAGACAATTCTTCGGGACGCATCCCGATGGTTTACGACCTCGTTCCAACAGCAGGCTACTTCATCGGTGTCAATCCTGAGATGAACTGCCTGGCACTTGCAGCAAGCGACTTCGCAGGCAATCTGATTACCGAAAAAACAAGAGTGCCTTACGTATATGAGAACTCTCCTGAAAACCTGGAAGAGATAAGCAGAATCATCAATGAGCTTATCGAAAGCCTTCCTGTTTCAAGAGAAGAAATACTTCAAGTTTGCGTGAACGTGGCAGAGCGCGTGAATCCTATACAGGGAAATGCCTACAACATGTTCACCTTCCTGAAAGAGTCACTGACCGACAAGCTGACCCAGCTCATACAGCTACCTGTATGTATCGAGAACGATACCCGGAGCATGGCTTTCGCTGAGTTGATCAAGGGACAGTGCAAAGGACTGAAAGACGCCATTTTCGTGAACGTATGCTGGGGCATCGGAATCGGAATCATCATCGACGGCAAACTCTATTACGGCAAGTCGGGATACTCTGGCGAATTCGGCCACATGACTGCCTACAACAACAACATCATCTGCCACTGCGGCAAGATTGGTTGCATAGAAACTGAGGTTTCGGGCAGAGCACTCAAAAGAAAGCTCATCGAGAAGATAAAGGAAGGAAAAACTTCCATCCTCTCTGAAAGAGTTCTGAAAAAGAATGAAGACCTATCACTCCAGGATATCCTGGACGCCATAGCAAAGGAAGATGTACTGAGCCTTGCCACACTGCAGCGTATAGCAGATGAACTTGGCAAACAGCTGGCAGGAGTCATCAACATCTTCAACCCAGAAATGCTGGTCATCGGAGGAGAAATGTCGGTTACAGGCGACTACCTCACACTACCGGTAAAGATGGGTATCAAGAAATTCTCTCTCAACATCATGAATGAGGATTCTAAAATCGTTACCTCAAGCCTGAAAGGTCTTGCAGGAATCACGGGAGCCTGTCTGATGGCAAGATACCGGCTTCTGAATGAGAACATCGGCAAATAAGGAATTTAAACAACAAATACAAAACCTATCTTAAGTATGAAGAAGTCTCTTCTCGTTGCACTATGCCTGGGGCTGGCAGCCATAACAACTGCCGCCCAGCGCAACAATAGCCAGGTAGAAGCTATCCAACCTGTGCCAACCGCCAAGCAGGTGGCATGGCAGAAACTGGAAACCTATGCTTTCATCCATTTCGGCCTCAACACCTTCAATGATAAGGAATGGGGATACGGAAATTCGGATGTAAAGACCTTCAATCCTAAGAAACTGGATTGCGAACAATGGGCAAGAACTCTGGTTGCTGCGGGCATGAAAGGAGTCATCATTACTGCAAAACATCACGACGGCTTCTGCCTCTGGCCTACACGCACCACTGATTACTGCATCCGCAATACACCTTATAAGAATGGTGAAGGTGATGTGGTAGGAGAACTCTCCCAAGCATGCAAGAAATATGGGTTGAAGTTCGGAGTTTACCTCTCGCCTTGGGACAGACACCAGGCAAGCTACGGTTCTCCTTACTACCTGAAGCTCTACCAGCGCCAGCTCAAGGAACTTTTGAGCAACTACGGCGAACTTTTCGAAGTATGGTTTGACGGAGCCAACGGAGGAGACGGATGGTACGGAGGTGCCGAGGAAAGCAGAACCATCGACAGAAGGAACTACTACAATTTCCCTAGAATTTTCGAGATTGTTGACAGTTTGCAACCCAATGCCACCCTCTTCGGTGATGGCGGACCGGGATGTCGATGGGTAGGAAACGAAAATGGATTTGCAGGCGAGACCTGCTGGTCAACAATACCATCCAATACCGTTTATCCAGGCTTCAAAGACTACAAGCAGTTACAGTTTGGATGGGAAGACGGCGATCAATGGACACCAGCCGAGTGCGATGTCTCTATCCGACCGGGATGGTTCTACCATGAGAAAGAAGACAGTAAGGTAAAAACCGTTGAAGATCTGTGCAATCTCTACTACAAGAGTGTAGGACACAACGCTACCATGTTACTCAACT
>ERZ1026776.1781-NODE-1781-length-11491-cov-9.109479_pt1 | contig 11491 bp, 9 predicted proteins | sample MGYA00380125_ERZ1026776 | MGnify/ENA primary metagenome ERZ1026776 (study PRJEB33269, sample SAMEA4719761) | human gut metagenome | biome: human-associated habitat; feature: organic feature; material: feces | place: Cameroon | collected 2013-10 ... | reverse complement strand
ATTGAAGGAGTTTAACAAGACTTTCCTGAGAGATATTCCTAAGGAGTCGTATGAGACATGCAAGGAAAGAATGCCTGCCCGCTTCGCCCGCAGAGCCGAGCATTTCTACTCGGAGTATCGCAGGGTGAGACAGGGTGTGACGGCTTGGGAGACAGGTAATCTGGAACTGTTCGGAAAGTTGAGCTTTGATTCTTGTGAGTCATCGATACATAACTATGAATGCGGTTCTCCTGAACTGATTGCCATCTATGAGATAATGCGCAGTTTGGAGGGCGTATATGGTGGCAGATTCTCGGGCGCAGGATTTAAAGGTGCTTGCATCGCCTTAGTGGATCCTGCTTGTAAGGAGAACGTAGAGAAGGAGTTGACCCGTAAATATCTGGAAAAATTCCCTGAGTATGAGAAGACATTCAAGGTGTTCTGGGTGAAGCCGGATGACGGAGCGAGATTTATTAAATAATGTTGAATGTTAAGTGTTGAATGTTGAGTTGACATTCTCGCTTGTATTTGTTTTGAGATAGCGATGAAAAATATAGTGATAGCGGCAGGATATGCCACAAGATTGGGTGAGTTGACCAAGAATTTCCCAAAGCCATTGTTGAAGATTGGTGAGAATACGATATTGGGAAGAATGCTCGATGATATTGATAAGATACCGGAGATAGATGAGCATATCATCATCACGAACCATAAGTTTGCCGGTATTTTTGAGGAGTGGGCATCAAAACAGAGTTATACAAAGTCTGTAACGATTGTGGATGACGGTACGGAGACGAATGACACAAGATTGGGTGCCGTGTGTGATTTGCTGTTTGCGATGGACAAGTTGAAGATTGATGATGATATGTTGGTCGTAGCTGCCGACAACATCCTCTTCTTCTCATTTCAGAAGTTCGTGGATTTCGCCAAGGCAAAGGGTACTTCGTGCATCATGTGTCATGAGCAGCCGAGCATAGAGAAGCTGCAGCGTACTGGTGTCATCGTGCTTGATGATACCGACAAGGTATTGAATATGGAGGAGAAGCCAAAGGAGCCAAAGAGTCATTGGGCTGTGCCACCTTTTTATATTTATAAGAAGAAAGACTTGGAATTAATCCGCCACTCTGTAGAAAATGGCTGTGGCAAGGATGCCCCTGGTAATTTGGCTCATTACATGGTGGAGAAGACGGATATTCATGCCTGGAAAATGACGGCTGGTAGATTTGATATCGGAAGTCTTGATACGTATAAGGAAGCGTGTGAGAAGTTCGGTAAGTAATTAAAACATAGTACTTCTTTTGGAGACTGAAGAATAGGAAGTAACAAAGATATGGCTAATGATTCCCTCTCCTCTCTTTATAAAGAACTTCTTTTCGAGGATGGAGCCTAGTAGCCTTTTTAAACCTTTGAAAACAACTGACAATGGAAGAAAAAACGAGTGAACAACAGAAGCCAAAATGTTTGCCAAAGTTACCAACAGGCATACGTGGGCTTGACAAAGTGCTGTATGGGGGAATTGACGCAAATGTCCTCAATCCTCTATACATAAAAGAACAGGTTATAGAGAGAACACCTCTGGTTATCGTTATCCGAGGAAACGAAGATGACAATGACAAGTGTATGCTTGCCATGCAGATGCTCTATGGTATTGCCCAGTCTATCGAGAATATCAAATCGCAGTATCAGATATTCGATAAGGATTGGAACAATGAGCCTATCATGTATTCCACCTATTACCAAGCGCATAAGTTAGATGACTTGTTCTTGGACTTCTTCATTTCTTCCTCCCTGCAAGAGATATTGAGGAAGAAGGCATCGAAAGATACCTCTGTCAACCTCAGCTCGAATATCTTTACGGATATATTATTCAATAGTTCTCAGATATTGTGCCAAGGTATTTCCAGGAATGCCAACATTCCTTATTCTGCCATCGCCACCAAGACGGATGCGATGATGGGAGATGGTATCATCTATTATAACAGGCGTACCAACTCGCTACATGTGAAGGCTGACTTGGCTGCGGATGATAACCAATACAACCAAGTGTACCAAAGAAGGCATGGATCAGTCAATGAGTATAGCAAGGATGCCTATGGCAAACCGAAGGATGACTTGTTCCATCGATATACAGGGTTGCACTTCTTGCCATTCGTGATGGAGAACAATACGACTGCAGAAGATGTTGCCAAAAGGATAAGTCCCCATAGCTCTTTGGTAGCAGTGGATGTATCTGACCAAAAGAAACTCACAAGAGAAGTGGTTAATAATATCCTTGATGGGTTGCAATCTGCCCAAATAGCCATCCTTTGCGTTGACTCTACTGCTGATGTGCCAGAGAATCGGGTGAATATGATTGTCAAACTGACCAAGGAGTTGAACCATAGATTTGTGCTGAAGTATCTTCAAATCATCAAGAGCGACAGTCAGGAGTTCTATCAGGGACAGCATCAGTATAAAAAGCGTGACTTTGGCATCGAGGTTTATCCTCGCAAGGAATCGTATCTGCATGAGCGTAGATACCTGCAGCGTGCCTTGGTATATACACATACTGATGCCTTGACGGATACTTACCAGCAATACATGAAATTGCAGAAGTATTATTACGATACGCCTACCACGACATACGAGGACTATGAGGCGGAACTAGCCTCGGGGGATAACAAGCCTTTCTATGCCATCTATCCCAAGAATTACATGGAGCAGATGTCCATTGACCTGCTGAACAGGGTGTTTATTCCTATCAATCCATTGCGCCATCTTATCCACAAATCGAAGGAGGAAGATGACTTCTTTGAGAATGAGTATATGTATGGCAACGCTGGATTTGTGACTGCCGTAGTTGGCAGGGCTAATACTTACAAACGTTTCCTTACCTTTGGTGGTATCTTCGGATCGGCTTGCGCCAAAGACCACACGCTCATCATCATGATGAACAAGGAGGAGACGGTTACGAGAAGGCGATTGGTTTGCCCTGCCCGACCATCATGTGGGGACTGGGAGAAAAACAAGGAGAAGAATAAGGCATGCCTTAATTGCTATCACTATATCCACTTCATGAACTTTTGTATGGGTAATATCACGCCAGCTGAGTTCCTGTATTATCTGGAAAAGCAGATAGAGGTGCCATACGATGGCGACAGCCAAAAGCATATCAGAAGAATCGTGATAGATGACTTGCAGATATTGGATTTCTGTTTCCCAAGATTGAAGGATGACTTGTTCCTGGCAGCATTGGCTGAACTTTGCCGTCAGCATGACATCATCTTATACATATTGTGTGACAGGGCTGGGTCGATGCTTCCTACGCTGCGTGCCTTGGCTGACAATGTGATTATCACGGATAAGGACGAGAAAGATGGTCATCCTCTGATCTTCGTGGAGAAGTTTGCCGGCTACACCAATACACCGAGCAAGATGTATTGTGGCAAAGTGAAGAACGTGAGCAAGCTGTTCAGATGTGTGGAGAACTATGACAGCAACGGATTCAACAAGTTTGAGTTTCAGTCCAATATCGTGGAATTGGAGGATATGGACGAGAAGACATTTTATAATTTAGATTGACAAGGCGTATGAAAGATATGAATGGCAGTAGCTATAAGCAGTGGTGGCAAGACGAGACGTGGGCTTTGGTGCTAACCGTGTTATGTCCGATAATAGCCACATCGTTTACCGTGTTGGGATATTTCAAGGACTTCAAGCTTCTATCCCCAAATTGGGGATTGGAGGAGTTTACGAATTTGCTGTATGCTTTTCAGACTCTTTTCATGGGCATCGTCTTCTTCTATATCTGGGGGCATAAGGACAAGATAGTAAGGAGGTTGCTGCAAAAGGAGGACTTGATAGAGACTTATTTCAAAAGGGAGTGTCATATCACGGACGAAGAGGACTTTCCGACAGAGGAAAGGTTTGCTGCCATCAGGCATTCCGTGGCTCGTTTCTACCAAGGATGGATGGCTCTGTGGTTGGTATGGTTATTCTACAATGGAGTGATGCTTGTCATGGGTTTGACAGGAGGAAAGATAGGTTCTGCATCGTATGCTTACAATATGTTCGTGTTCAGGTGCATCATGGAGATGGCGGGTAGTATCATCCTGTTTTACATCTATCTGGTACTGAACAATGTAACCATATCCAAGGAATACCGACCGGATTATAGTTCGACAGACTTTAGGTTGGGGGCAATATTCCTGTCTCTTTGTATCATTGCGATAATAGCGTTGTTTATCCGTGCGGCATCCATTCCTACGATGAGAGAGGCATTTGCGCCGATGCTCCAGGTTAGTTTGGCTCTCGGACTGTTCTCCACTTTTACTTATGTGCTGGTATTGGGAAAGCTGAATAGCTATTACCTGCAAATACCGATTCTGCTGAGCATCTTTGTGTATATATTCGCCATAGCGCAAGTGTTTGCGCCATTGGAACTGATAGCGAGTGGTTGGGATAGCGTCAAGGATGGCTTTGTGGTAGCGACACTGCCCTGCGAGGTGACAGGTAAAGAGGTGAATTATCGCATCTTTGATGTCGTTGTGTCTTCGCCCGTCTTGGATGTAACAGCATCCCATCGTTTGGAAAGGCTCAACTTCTATTTCTTGCTGTTCTCGATGTTTGGAAAGTTGGCGCTGGCTTTGGTGCTGTATTGGACGGTATATAAGTTCCGCTTCATCTATTTCGTGATTACCAAGAATTTGGCTTTGACAGAGACTCCTGAGAAAATGAAGGTGTTCTGGAAGTATATCGGGAAAACGGTGGATTGACTGGATAGTAAAATGAGAGTAATCAGAACGATACACCCTGTAGGTCATGGAGGCTTCTTTACGGAAGAACTCTGTGATGCAACCGAGTGCTACAACGTGGTTTACGATTGCGGCACTCGTAATGGTACCATATTGTTGGAGCGAGAAATCAACAAGGCTTTTAACAGGAAGGAGTCTGTTGACCTATTGTTTATCTCTCATTTCGACAGAGACCATGTGAGAGGACTGAAGGAACTGGCGAGAAGGAATCTCCTCAATAGCTGTACCAAAGTGGTGATGCCTTTCCATTATCCATCCTTTTTTTGTGATTCTCAATCCGTTTTTGTATGCTTATTATGAGCAGTGTATGTTGATATTGAGAAGCACAGGGGCTACGATTGTGGAAGTCGAGGAGCAGAATCCTTTCGAGGATGAATATGACCGTTATCTTGATAGACCTCATGCTAGTAATGTTTCTTTTGAACAACTAAGGGGCAGAATTCCAAGCGGTAGCAGAATTACCCTATCTCCGAAATGGATTTATATTCCTTTCAATCTGAACGACTCCAAGAACTTTGTAGATAGATTCGAGGACGAGGTGAAAAGACAGCTGGGGATGGATATCAACGATATGTCGCCTATGGATCTAGAGCAGAATGCGGATATAATCAGGGGCATTTATCAACTGATGGGAAAGAAGAATGCAAGAAGTTTCAATATAAACAGTAACTCCTTGATAGTGGTATCTATGCCTGCTGGAGATGTGGATAGTTGCTATACAACTATTGCACGGCGTAAGTATGCAGTAGATGCTGCGACTGCGGTATATACTGGTGATGCCTATTTGAAAGACTTTACCAATGGAAGCTTGCCGTTTAGGTATTATTCTGCATTGAAGAGAGTATTGAGTAAGTATGTTCACTATCCTGTCGGCTTATTCCAAATTCCACATCATGGGAGCAACTACAATTATGATTTTCAGTTGATGAACGAAGTTGGTCTATGCCAATTCGCTTTCTGCTGTCAAGATGATAGAGATAAGATGCTGGGTACGACAAGGAATGTGTGCAATGACCTTGGCGGCATTGCAAAAGTGATGCTTCATGTGGTGGATGAGAATGGAGGAAGTGAAATTGTGCAGGAGATAGAGGGATGAAATCCTACACTACGCAATAATATCAACGAATAAACTCTAAACTTTATTGATTATGACTATAGAAATTCTTAGAAACTTTATTCAGTCATCAAATATAAATTTTCTGTATGGCTCAGGTATATCCAGGCCATATCTTTCCACTTTGGGCAATATAGAAAAATGGTTGACCAAATTGGCTGAAGATGATAGTAATGAGACGTATAAAGAAGTTATAAAAGCATCTTTATATAAGGCATATTGTGATGGGGTTATTCTGAAAAACCAATATTTTTCAAGTATTGATGCCAACTTTTTGGAAACAAAGTCTGCTTATGCGGATTTCTTCAGCATATGCAATGAGTTGATGAACAAGCGAAATGCTCAGTTGTTGAATAAACAAATCAATCTTTTTACAACAAACATAGACTTGCTCGCAGAAAAAACCTTGGCAAAATCAGGAATAGAGTTAAATGATGGATTCCGTGGTACGCTAAAGCCTGTTTATAATGAGAGTAACTTCCAAATATCTCTTTCCAAGTCAAGTCTGCAATTTCATAAACAGGCGGAAGTTCCAATGTTTAACTTGATTAAAGTGCATGGAGCGGTTAATTGGAAAGAACAAGATGGGGCAATAAACAGTGATACGATGCTGATGTTTGATATTCAACAGGCTCTTAATAAGATAGATAAAGACAATTTTGTAAATTTGTATAAAGCAGACGGCACAGAAAAAACATACGGTGAAGTAAAAACTGAAGCAGATGACATTGCACTTCTTTTGCCAGATAAAGCATATGACATTTTTTTTGATGCATATAATCAAATAGTCATGATTAATCCGACAAAGGATAAGTTCAGAACAAGTGTGCTTGATTATCATTTTTATGAATTGATGCGCATCTATTCTAATGCTTTGGAAAGAGAAAACAGTCTATTGTTCGTAATGGGTTTCTCTTTTGCAGACGAGCATATTGCACAAATCACTAAACGTGCAGCAGACACAAATCCAACACTTCAAGTTGTCATTTTCGCATATAGTGATGGTGACATTGCTGCGTATAAGAAGAATTTGGGGATAGAGCATGGATGCAGCAACAATAATATCTTAATATTGACACCTTCCTATTTTAAGGAATCAAACAATGATAAATTTGAGAAGCTATGTTCGAAGATTTCTAATTTTGATCTTAAAACTATCAACCTAATATTCCGGGAAATATCAAAAAATATTCATTCAGGTTATGGAGCGAAATAAGAATGTTTCCATTTATAATTCTGTATTCAGAATAGGAATTGTTCATTCTGTTGATGGCAGAGTTGTAAAGGTGCTTGTCGATAAGGACAAGAATAACAGCCATTTGATTTTTCAAGGTCAGTTGATCAAAAATGTAGCAGTTGGTAGTTATGTGAAGATTCTGAAAGGCTTTGAAACTATTATTGGCAAGGTGGAGACGGAGTATATAGAGATTGATAAAGGTGTGAATGGTCAATATAACTCGCAGGAGGAAGCCATTAATCGCTATTTGATAATCAAATTGATAGGTCATATAGAGGGAAATTTATACAGAAAAGGATTAACGGAGCTTCCTTTGATAGCCAATGAATGTCATCTTTTGACCAATGAAGAATTTGAGATGATTCATTCGTTTGGAAGCAAAGATGATGTACTTATCAAAATTGGTACAATTGCTTCAGACCCATTAGTACCGATTTCAATAGGTGTTAACAAGTTGTTTGCCAGCCATATCGGAATCTTCGGTAATACTGGTAGTGGAAAGTCTTATACGTTGGCAAAAATATACAGACAGCTATTCTTGACATTTCACAATAATGAAAGTTTCAAGAACAAAGCAAAGTTCCTCTTCTATGATTTTAATGGAGAGTATTCCAAGGAGAATGCAATCATTGAAGGAAAGAAAATATATGACTTGTCAACTGCTACAAAAGAAGGGAGAGATAAAATACCGCTTTCAGAAGAGGATATGCTTGACGAAAATCTCCTGTGTATTTTTGCAAGTGCTACGGAGAAAACCCAAAGACCTTTTATTGTCAGATGTATCAATTTGTATAGGACAATCAATGGAGATGTCAATCAATTCAAAAATCGTTTGCAACGGCAAATAGTTGATATATTACAGATGTCTGATAAGGTGAAGGGGGATTTACTCATAGATTATGTTGAACAAATACTGCCACCAAATATAATGGCCGGAATAGATATTGGTCTTAGATATAATATATCTTTTCATTCAAAATCTCAGTGCTATTTAACAATCGATCGTAATAACAATACTATTTTCCTTAATAATCCAAATAATGAAAATTATATTCATGAATTACCCATATACCAACAAGTCAATCAATTTGACTTTTCGGACAATTTTATCAAGAATTTCATCAACATTATGTATATGAGGTTGATATATGATATGCTTGGTAATCGAGCAATGAACGAGCATATAGCTCCAGCAATCAATAAACTAAAAAGCAATGAGAAAAATATAGAAAAGGTTTTTGATTTTACAGATAGAATCGGTTCTTTCTGGAGCGATTCGAACATTGTTGTTATCAACCTTTGTAATGTGAATACTGATATGAAAAAGTTGATACCTCTGCTCTTAACTAACAAACTTTATCGAAATTATAAAGGAAGTAGGAAAGGCAATGGCTATTTGAACATTATCGTTGATGAAGCTCACAATATATTGTCTTACCAGTCAACTCGTGAAAGCGAAAGTTGGAAAGATTATCGTTTGGAAGTTTTTGAGGAAATCATAAAGGAAGGGCGTAAGTTTGGTGTCTTTATGACTATAGCCAGTCAACGTCCTTCAGATATTTCATCGACAATCATTTCGCAGCTTCATAATTATTTTATCCATAGGTTGATGAATGAGAAAGATATACAGCAAGTGAACAATACCATATCCTATTTGGACAAGGTTTCTGTAGAGTCCTTGCCGATACTTTCAACAGGTGTTTGCGTGTTGGCTGGTCAATTGGCAGAAATGCCAATTGTTGTGCAGATAGATAGAATTGAAGATAAAAATAAGCCTCAGAATGAGACAATAAATCTTATAAAAGCATGGCAATAAAAGTCGGAGAAACAGAAAAGATTACGGTTAGAATATACGATTATAGGAATAATCCTAAATTAGAGATAGACGATAGTGTGGATTATTTCTTCAATCCACAGCATCGTGATGGAAATCCCAATAAAAGCCAATGGACGATATTATGTTCTGAAGAAATAGATTGTTTTACCAGTAGCTGGAAAAAGTTCTGGAATGCTATAGTGGATGGTATTGATGGTGGAGATATTCCTGACAATGCCTATGGTATTTTACTACAAAATGGGAAAGTGATACCTATTGGAATCCGAAGTAGAGAAAAATCTCAGAAACAAGGATCTCATGAACTTTATATCGCTCATTTTGAAGGCAATAGAGGTGCAAATAATCAACCTGTAATCTGGCATGGGTACCCTGCTGATTATCTTGTGAACTCCCATGATATTCCTTCTGATTGCTATCTTAAAGAATGGAAAGAGAAGAAAATATTGACTAATTCTCAAATGAACAAAATAAGAAGAGGGCTTGATATAAAATGGAATTAATTAGATCTTTACCTATTATTATAGGAGAATTTCTTGACTGTCAATTAGTGAAGAATGTTCTCTATCTTTGGGATTTCAATGGAGATGTAATCTCTATTGATTATCAAAAAATGATGGATTTATACAAGGAAAATGGTAAATGCTATCTTCAATCAGGTGACATAATGTTTTGCAAGACAAATAATCCTACAAGCAATTTACCTATAGATACGTTTGTGATGCAAGGAAATATTTATCTATCTACGGAATCGGGGCTGTATAGAGGATATGCCTTAAATTCCAAAGGTAAAAATACGTTTTCTTCTAGGCCTGCGAAAATATGGGATGCAAAAGTCCTTGCCATTTCCAAAAAGGAGAGTTCGCCAATATTGGCTCTATCTGCAGGTTCTGATGGTCTTTTCGAACTAAATTTATCTATGTATAAGTCACAAAATTTACGATACATAGATAAGGACATAACTAAAGTATCAGATTTACATTCTAATTATGCATATTATAGAGGAATAGATATAGATTCTATTTCTTACACAGAAAGTTGGACAGCAAAGTTTTTACAAGAGCCTAAAAAAAGAAGTTTTGAAGGTATAGAGAACAATAATTTACTAAATACAATAGTAAATAAAGTTCCTTATTTAAAAAAGAAACATCAATTACATTACTCTAACATAGTTCAATATAGACAGTATGATGATTTTGAAATTTTTGAGTTTGATGATGGGTTGCTTGTAATACAAGATGGAAATATTGTTCTTAAAATAGATGAAGAAATTGTAAGGTGGAGAACTATTAAACGTGATAATGTTTATAGTTTCTTGTTCATTATATTAAATGACAGAATAGAAATCTATGAAATATTCTCCTCTGTGTATCGAGACATTCCTGAAAAAAGCAAAAAAATATCAGAAAAATACATATTGGAAAATTTTGGTGTTATCACACATAACATATTTGATTTATTACATAAAGATATTGGTAGTAAGGCTACTGCATTAGGCAAATTTGTTAAAGAAGTTCGGGGAATAGCAAACATTGATTTTATAGATGGCGAAAATTGGGATCAGATTGAAAGTGTAAACTTTAACTCTAGTAATGGCTTCATGTCCATCTATAAAAATTCCATGAGTTTTCTCACGGATAATACCGCCCAAGAAGGATACAGAATGGTTTGGGGAAATAGTGACACATTTATAGTATCATTTAAGCTCAAGGATATATGTGTAACAAAAAATAGAAAAAGGCCATTCATTATTTTATGGGCAGAGACTTGTGATTTTGAGGATTTTAAACCTGAGCTGGTAAGAAAAGGATACAAAATACTTGATAGGAAAAACTTGGCTGATGGGTATGAGATAATAGTAAAAAAGGATGCACATCAAATGTGTTGTAGATTTTACAACAGAGATTTTCCAATAGCAACAATTTCTGGAAAGCACTATTATTGGGATGCACATGATAGTTTTTGGGCTATGATAGCTTATAAATTAAATACAGAAAAGAAAACTATTGATTACTTAAACCTTCTAGAATTAGAACAAAAAGTTGACCATATAGATGAAGTCAAGAAGCCTTTTCGAAAGAGCTTGCTGGATATATACGAAGCTATATCGCAAGAGACTTTATTCATAGAATTACTTTGCTACCGCTTTTCTTTAGCAATTACAGATGAAGAAATTTGCAAAGTAGAAGATAACATAGAAGGTTATTGGAGTTTTCTTTCTTCGATTTTGCCTAAAGATGCTTTCTTGATAGTAGATAAAATGGTCAAGTCTGTTGTAAAACTTGACATAGAAAGTTCCTATGAAGAATGGAATCTAGCATTGACAGCTATCATAAATAATATTGATAGGATAATAGCAAAGGTGAATCTGAAAAATGGCTATAATTATTAATATGACAATGGAACTCAACAACACCCAACATAAATCCTTTCTCTGGCACCTCGACTTCGAACCATTTGCCTGGCACACCTTCTACGGTGAGCAATGTCCGCCATTTGTTACCGAAGAGAACAAGGAGGCATGGCGACGCTAT
>ERZ1026776.1780-NODE-1780-length-11491-cov-51.198321_pt1 | contig 11491 bp, 11 predicted proteins | sample MGYA00380125_ERZ1026776 | MGnify/ENA primary metagenome ERZ1026776 (study PRJEB33269, sample SAMEA4719761) | human gut metagenome | biome: human-associated habitat; feature: organic feature; material: feces | place: Cameroon | collected 2013-10 ... | reverse complement strand
ATCCCCAGTAAACACTGGGGATGGAGTTGTATTGCTATAGGGGTTGGATGCTTACCATTCACCATTCAACACTTAACACTCAACATTAAACATTCAACATTGCACTTGTGCAAGAGCTAACCCCCAGTGCTGTGAGTGCAGCAATCAGTGCCTGTACGATGGCATTCACAATTTGAGTCCATGAAATCCGGTTCGGATTTGATTCAGAGTTAGAACGAAACATTTTCATAGTCAATGATATTTAAAAGTGAAACAATAATTTAAGCGTAAGCAGTGCCTCCCTTTTTCAGAGGCAAGGCACTGCTAGAGCGACTATCCCATGTTGCTGTCTGAGCCAGCTTCATTTCCGCCGCCATCGGTACCGCCGCTTTCACCGCCGTTCTCGGTGCCACCACCTTGAGTGTTGTCACCCTTGTCAGATGGCTTGGTGTCAGGATCAGTAGTACCGTCAGTAGCCCCGTCCTTCTTATCTTCACCATACTTCACAAGCTCGATGGAACCAGGAAGCAGGTTGTAGATACGGCTACCATTCTTCAACTTGGTGAAAGAAGGACGGAAGGCAGGAACAAGACTCTTCACGAGTTTAGCGTTCGCCTTATTCACATCCTCTACGGCTTTGCCGGTAATGAAGCGGATGTAGAGCTTGCCGAATCCGAGCAATTCGATGTCGTAACCCTTCTTCAGGTTCTCCTTCACGTAGTAGGCATAGCGGTCGAGCACCGCCTTTACGTCTGCAGGAGTAGCTGTAGACTCCACTGCGATTTGGTCAGCAACCTCCTCGGTAGTCAAGGTACCGTAACTGTGAGGGCGAACGCTGTAAACGGTCTTACCCTCTTTTGGCCCCATGTTCATGGTCTTCTTTGCAACTTTGTAACTCTTACTCATAATTTAAAACATTTAAAAGATTAATACTAATGTTATGTCATCGTCAGTCCAAAGAGAGTAGCAATCCCGTTTGTTCTGATTGACGTTGCAAAGATACAACATTGGGGAGGCGAAAACAAATGCCTTCACTGACGTTCACCATCTGTTTACTACTCATTCACGATACGTTCACTTTTAATAAAAATCATAGCAATGGAAGATAATAATAAGGCAAATATCGTCTTTAACATCTCTGGCGGTAACAACCAGATTTTGCCCAATGCTACCAAAGCTGAGCAAAACTTCTATGGCGATAAGTATATCGAGGAGATGATGAAGACCAAGACCCAAAGTCAGGAGCCTGTTCTCTCACCTGAAACAACCCGTCTCTCCCTATATATTAATAATGTGGAAGCGTTGTCTGAATATGTTGGCAAACTCTCCGCATGTACCAATGCCAAGGAATTGGCACAGGTAGTGATGGACATGGTGAATGATACAGACGTAAAGGTAGACCGTTATATAATGGTGAAGCAGGAGTTCATCGAAGTCTTGCAGCCCTTGGCTCCTCAGGTTACCACAGGCATCAGTAATATCCGAAAGTATATCAACGATGCTTGGTATAAGTGGAAATAAACTGCAAAAACGATATCACTATGAGAGATCAATTTGAAATCAATGATGGTAATGTACAGATACTGCCTAATGCAAAGTATTCTGTGCAGAATTTCTATGGTATTGATTACGCTAAACATGTATTGAGCAGTCGTAACTGTAGCAAGGAAGTTATTCCAGCGGGAGTTATTGCTGATATGTACTATTATAGCGAAACCAGACCATGTCCTGTTGCCAATGAAATCTACCGTGCTTCAGAGTTAGCTTTGTGCGAGAAGCGTTTGGAAAATGACAGCATACTCTGTTTATATGGTGATGATGGAGTTGGTGTAACCACTCTTTTGGCTCAATTTGCCAAGCAGCATGGTGCCAATTGTGTGAGCTATTTCTATGATGGACTCAATATCGTTTTGATGGATGCTGAGGTGATGGAAGTCAGTGTGGCGCAACAGTTACACTGGTATGTGAATGGAAGCGATGATGATTTCAATATAGCAGATGCATCTCAGGCAAATTTACCTTATCTGACGTTTTCAGCTCTTCGAAAACTCAGAAGCTCGGATAAGCCTTTGTTTTTTGTCTTTGATGGCTTTGATAATATTCCGTCAGAGAAAGTGGAAAGTATCAAACGCTTTTTCGAAAAAATGCTATGGGGACAGGGAAAGTTTATCTTTTCTGGAAGAATTGACGCCATCAGGCAGATAATACCTTCCAATTCCAAATTGAGTATTAGCGAATATGAAATTATTCCGTTTGGACCTGCTGATGTGAAAAACTATTTCCGTCAGTCTGTCCCTGATATTTCAGAGGAGGGATTGGAGTCCCTGTATAGAATTACCAATGGAAAAGGACATCGAATGAATGTTGTTCTCCATCGCTATATAGAAAAAGGAAAGTTACAGGAATTGCTTGATAGTAATGCAACTGGTAACAGCGACTTGTATGATGAGGATTTTCGGCATATTTTTGCGGGTAATGATCCTGTAACTTTGGATTTCTTTGCCTTGCTGACTTATACGGAGTTTCCTTTGCATGTACCTGTAGCCATGGATATTTTGTCCTTATCAGAAAAAGAATTTCAGAATTTGGTAAAGAAGTATAGTGAATTCATATCTGTTCTTCCTAATGGTATCTGTTCGTTTGTAAATGAAGGATTTCATAAGTATTTAAAGAGGCAACTGAAGAGTTTGAAGCAAGAGATGGAGTTGAAGATACTGCATGTTATACAGCAGCCACAGTATATGCAGACTCATAGCAGTTTTGTACCACCTCTTATGAAGGCTCTCAATATGACCGAACAGCTTGTAGCTTATCTGTGTAAGGAGAATATTCAGAAGATAGTGGTATCAAACAGGTCGCAGGCTGCTCTCAATGAACAATGTGAATTTGGCTATGATTCTTGCAAGGAATCCCCAGAAAAGTATGCTGCAACTTTATTTCGCTTTGCTCTCAACAAATCAATGTCTCGTGAGATAGAGAAGAACGAGTTGTGGGATAATGAGTTGGAAGCCCTTCTTGTAACAGGGCATGCCGAACAGGCATTGGCTTTGGCTCAGAATGTCTATCTTTCGGAGGAACGTTTGAAATCATTCCTACTGATAGCCAGAAAACGTAACTTGCTGAACCCCTCTGATTATGAGGTAATAAAAGAAAACATTGGTCAGTTGGTTTCAGTCATTCAGTTCGAAAAAATACCAAGCAAGGCTATCGAGTTGGCAAAACTTCTGATGCCTATAGATTACGAGTCTGCCATAGGTATAGTGGACCGTGTAGCTAAAGCCAATAAAGAAACCATAAATGCTGACCGTGTTTATACGCTGATGTCGTTAATGGCAAACAAGTCGGATTCAGAAACCGGCAACGTAACCAACTTTGATATGGTTAGTGCCAAGATAGAAGATGACGGACTACGCAACTTCACTCATGCTGCAAAGAATCTGTTTGCTGATGTTTCTGTAGAGTATTTTCTGGAGGAGTTGGATAAACTTCCAAGCGATACCCGAAAGTTGCATCTCCTGCAGATTTGGTTGCCGGAGCATGAGAACAAGGTAAATATCGGAAAGGCGATTTTGGAGGCTATCCAACTCATCGTTGCAGTGTCAGATACAGACATGCCTAAAGCAAGAATTCTCAATACGGTCTGCCACTCTATGTCAAAAATGACCAGTGAAGAGATGAGCAAGGCTATGATTTATGTAGATTCAGTACGTGAGACTATCAAATATCCTACATTTGATTATGTGGATGCGGAATTGACCATTATTGAAGCTATCAAGGATTATTTACCGGAAAAGAGTAAGACTTTGCTTGAAGATCTTTATTGCTATATTATTGATTTGGAAGATGAGTCTGTGCGTGTAGCTTGTTACTCTAAAATCCTCGGTCGTTTCGAGTATTTGGGAAAAAAGTCAGAGACGGAAAAGACACTTCAGACCTCTACTTTTGAAATCCGTAAAGAAATCACGAATAGTGTTCGTCATCTATTACAGGAGACAGCCTATCATTTAAAGGTGGTAGAAGAACCTATCAAGGCTTTGGTCTGCGACTATCCTACGATGATAGATGAGTTGATAGAACAGGTCAACACCCAGGAGCGTAAGAAGAAGGCTTATTCCTTGGCTGCCAGTCAGTATCTCTTAAAGCAAGATAAAAAGAAACTTAAGCTGAATTATTTCTTTGAACTCATTTCTAAGACGGATAATACTTATGAGAATCTGGAGAATCCGCTGGATTTACTTTCTCACATGCTTTATTACGCAGATAGCATAGATCATGAGGCTTTTTTACCAATCATAAAGAGTAATTTCCATTATTTCGAACAGCTGGAACAGGCGTCAAGTCGTGTGATAATTTTTATGCGGGTTTTCCTCTGGATGCATAAGCATTTTCCGGAAGATACATTTGCCAACAAGATAAAGCAGTTGATATTTGACAGTTGGGATTCCATCAGCCTTCTGAAACCAAGGATAGAGTGTGGCTTTTTCCTGGCAAAGAGTTTTGCTAAGGTGTCTAGTGAAGATGCTGAAAGAATATTGGAAAAGTGCAACAAAATGAAGGCTGAATGCTTTCTTGTATCATCTTCTTGTGTTACAGCCTACGACATAGCTCTGGAACTCTATACACGTTCTATGGGTTTGTTGGTAAGATACAAAGTCTGTGATGATAATGAACAGCTCACTCAGTTTGCTGAGGATATAGATACCCAGTTGTCTACAGGAGAGAAAGCTATCATTTGGGGAATGATAGCGTTGGAATATGATTTAGTCAATGATAACGACCAGTTTAAAACATTATGCAGTAAGTATTTGCCAACAAATTTGGATCATTGTTCCCTGCGTGATCAGAAATGCATCTTATATGGTATGGCGCCTGCCATGTTCTATTATAGTTCTAATACGCTATTTTCTTTGTTAGAGCGTTATGATGAACAGTTCCAGAATGATTGCATCAGGCGTGTTACAGATTATATCTTCTGTAAGAAAGGCTTCCTTTCCGGAGATTCGGCAGAATATAAGGCATACAATCTGGAGTATGAAGATTACCATAACTTGATTACGCTCTTGACTCATGCTTCCAACGATGAAATATTCTATCATACTTCAAATATCATAGCAAAGAGTTTGAAAGAAGGCAAACCAAATCGTGTTTTAAGTACCGAAAAGAAAAGTAGTATAGTGAAGGAGTTGGAGAGTATCATAGAAGAAAAACTTCCTTCTCCTACCGGTATCAAGCACGAAGGATATAGGATAGCCTGTATGGCAGCACTTCGAAATTCCATATCTCCGTTTGACACCAGGGATAAGGCCGAGTGGCAGAGTAAAATTGAAAAGATTGATAATAAGGCAGACCGGTCATTCCTTTATCTTCAACTTGCACCTTATTTCCCAAAGAGGGGAGACAAGGAACTGTTTTTCAAGAAAGGTATAGAGTTGGCAGAATCTGTGTCCTCCACCTATGATAAGGTGAACCGCTTAGATATGAGTATCAACGAGTGCATAGAAAATAATCTGGGAGAATTGGTAAAGCCTATGGCAGAATTGGCATTGAAGAGCTTGCGTATCAACGGAACGCTCAACGATTACAAACGCTTGATAGACATGGTTTATCAGCATAAGCCAGAATTAGCTGAGGAAATGGTCAACAATCTGGATAAAGATCCTGCTCGTGTTCAATATAAAAACAGATTGTTGTGCCATATTACATCAGCAAAGAAACTGAAACAGGCACATGAGAAACTTGATTCGATAGACAATCTGAATACAAGAGAGCAGGTTAAGTTCTTCGAGAAGCAGTTGAACAACATTATCAGTGGAACAGGTCAGCTGTTGGATGTAACGCATATCCTCAATTTGTCAATTAAGCATATTTACAATCATAATATTGATGCAGCCAAGTATGCAATCATTTATGTGATGGAAGATGTTTTCCGAAAGTATAATCAGAGTAGGAAAAATAAAGACTTGCTGTTGAAAATTCATGGAGCGTTGCGTTATAACCTGAAGTTGGTGCTGTCTCTGGCTGCAGATACAAAGGAACGTATCGATCGTGTAGATAGTTTGATTAGTTCTCATTCTTTTGCAGAAGAGGGTTATATTCAGATAGGCGATGAAGAGAAGGCTAGGGCTCATATTTTCAATTGGTATCAGTCATGCAATTTCAATACCCTGACTATTATCGATCCTTATTTTAAGCCGCAGGATCTAACTATAGTAAAGCAACTATGTGATATCAACAATAGCCTGGAGATTAGAATACTCAGCCATCGCCAGAAATTCACTAACGGGGACTATTTGTCAGCATGGAAGAATATATCTTCAGGCGTAATCAATAATATCAGTCTTAATTTCGTGTGGTATGAGGATAAATCTACAGACGGACCTTTGCATGATCGCTATTGGATATGTTCTGATGAGGAGAATGACGAGTACAAGGGTATTACTCTCTGTTCCATAGATAGTCTAGGTAAGAAAGAGAGTTCCATTACAGATATTAGTCTAGGTATCGTCATGGAGGTTCTTCATTCTTATTCTAAATATGTCTATACGAGAATCAAGAGAATTGGTGGTCGACTATTAGCATATGACTCTATGGAATTAGATTAGCACCATTTTTCAGTAGAGCTAATAACGGGAAAAATGGTCTGAATAGGAAAAATATAGACATTTATCCCATTTTTTCCTGCTGAAATTCCAGAATTTCCGCTCAGATAATATTTCTTGGAGAATATCGGAAACACGGCAAAGATGCATAACCATCAGTAAATCAGTATGTTAGTTAACACTGTGAATTTCTTCAAAAAATCTGAATTCTATAGTCGTACAACTATAACCCCTATAGTTGTACGACTATAACTCCAGAGTTGTACAACTATAGCCTATATAGTCGTACAACCGTAGCCTTACGGTCGTACAACTATAGGTAATTAGTCTGACAAAGAGCATGAGAAACGATATGAAACCAGTAGATTTAAGTCATCATGGTCTTCTAGATTGCGAATCTGGAAATTACGATAATTCAGAAAGAATATTTAACAAATGATTACCCTACGAAATCTCCCTTATATTGATATACTTTCATTGAATGACATGATGTCATTTGATACGAAAGTCAATATCGTTGAGCATTGCAAACTCGCTCGTATAGATATACCGAAGAGTTGGCGCAAGGCACAGATTGCAGATGCTTTGGCCGATATATTCACCAAAGACCCATTATGGACGCTTGAGGTTTTGCCTGAAGAAGAGTTGGAACTTCTCAAGAAGCTTTTATCCTCCTCAACAGAAGAATGCATCAAGTATCCTAGGGATGATGCGAGATATCTCCTGATGCAGAAGTTGCATTTAGTTGTAACTTATGAAGCTGCAACGGAATGGCATATTTTTATGCCGAGTAGTATACGTAAAATCCTGGACAACGTACCATTGGACGCAGTCCATGACAAATCAGAGATACCAGCGTCCTTGCAGGAAAAAGGTGATCATATCAACCTGATTGACATCTTAGAGCACTATCCCAAGTTAAGTCAGGTAGCCTTCTTCGTCACCTTGGAATTAGTCAATTTGAACTTAGGCAATAAGTTTCCTTATGAAGACTTCTTCCCTTACATTGATGACCTCCAGGGATTAGAGGAAGCCATGATGAAGGGAGCCAAGCAGTCAACATTAGAAAGCTATGCCGAACTTCTGCTGATGGATATGCGAACCTTATATGGTTCCATCGAAAAGATGGTGCCAGCATTAAAGGGAAAAGATTCTTCAACCCTGACAGATGCACAATATGACTATGCAATGCATAGTGGTACGATGCTGAATGCGATGCAGAAGATCTTCCTTCGTTTCCATCACATCCCATCAGAAGATTTAGCCAAGATGGTTCTAGCCAACAAAAAGAAGAGTGGTCTTCTTCACTTCGAGGAATTAGAGAAGATGGCACAGGAAATAGCTGAAGAATTATTGATGGACCTGATGAAGTTTACGATGGGGATATAAATCAGTTAAATGCTGGCATGTCAAAGATTGCTCAGTTGGATAGTAAAATTTAAAAAATAGTTATGGAGGATAATAAGTTTTCAACTTTCTTGAACTATGCAGCTTGTTTTGTCATATTAGTTTGTATAATAGGCATAGTGTATGGTATGATAGCATACTTTACGCAATCAAAAGATATTCAAGAATATCAAATAGTATTAACAGTTAGTCCTGATTCAATCTATAATGGGGAAAAGTTTTCTTATTATACTGATTCTTTGATACAGGTCATTAACAGGCATGAGCATGTTATAGAAGAACGTTATAATGCGATACTGGAAGAAAAATACAATACGCAACAATATTGGACAATAGCTGGTGTTCTTACCACAGTAGTAATTACTATACTTGGATTTTTTGGTTATAAATCTTTTAAGGATATAGAAACAAAATGTGTTGATATATCTAAGACAACGACAACAAAAATAGTTCGACGAAGTTTAGGTAGTATTGTAAAAAGTCAAATGAATGATGATAATTTTTCTTCTGATATAATAAAGGCTGTTCGTAGCGAAATAGAAAATTCAACTTTGAAGAACATTGAAAATCGACTTTCTGCATTAGAGGATCCTGACGGCGCAGATACTTTGCCTATAGATGATAGTGATACGGAACAAGATCCAGAAATTCCAAGTTTACCAGATAATCCAGAGGAGGCTTCAATATGATAAAATGTATTATACAACAAATTTCTCAAGAACAAAATAAAGCGGTAATGGTAGGTACTGTTAGTTTTTTGGAAATGAAAGGCAATGTCCGCTTGTCATATCGTAAGTTCAGTACTTTGCAGATGGAGGAATATCAACGAAGGACAGATCCAAAACGTGTAAAACAAATAGCTCAATTTATACGTAATGGTATATGTGCAAATAAATCTGGTCAATTTGTGCCATTGTTCCCTACTTCTGTTATCTTGGCATGTAGTATGGAGGAAGGTGAGTTTGCTTCGTTAAAAGTAGGCGAAATAGCACAATTTAATGTTCCTAATGATACAATGATAGTTGATGGTCAACATCGTTTTTGTGCATTTGAGTCCTTATATAAACAAGTTGTTGACTCTTTAAATGAAGATGACAAGGTAATTAAGAACTTTATTGAGTCATATTCATTTAATTGCTGTGTGTTACTCAATTTTGATATTTGGGAGCAAGCAGAAGTGTTCGCTAGTGTAAACTTCAATCAAAAAAAAGTGAATAAATCATTATTCTATGATATATACGGAATTCAATTACCTGATGGAGAATTTGAACGTATACCAAGGCAAAACGAAATTTATATAGCGCATAGGCTGATAAGTTATTTAGACAGCAATGAAAAATCTCCATTTCATGGTTTTGTCAAAATGTTGGGAACAGGAAAGGGGTATGTGTCTCAAGCTTTCCTTGTGGAAGCTTTGTTGAAAAATTTTTCTCCAACTGGAATATGGAAAGATGCTGTTGAATCATTGAAGAAAAAAACAATAGATTACATGTATGTTGCTTATGAACTATCTGCATATTTAGCTGCTATTCGTGGAAATTTTAAAGAATGGTGGCCTGAAGAAGTTGGTGAGAAACCAAAATCCTTATTGTGTAAAACTACAGGAGTTGGTGCAATTCTTATGTTCTTAACAACATTGCATAATAAGATGGAGGATGATTTAAAAGAAAAACTGAAAACAGCAAAATATAATCCATTATATTATGCAGAGGTTATTGTTTTCTTTGATAGGATGTTATCTCCTTTAAAAAAATATGGTGAAGAACTTTTTGGATTGTCAAGTTCCTTTTCTGGCGGAGCTGGCGATGGTATGCAGAAAAAGCTATATAACAGAATGTTACAAATTTGGATGAGTGAAAACAATTAAATAAGGCAATGTTATGAAACGTTACAAAGATTGTAAAATAATAAGCTGTGATGGTCTTTCGGTATCTCAGATACTGGAAGTCGTGGAGACGGCTGCTAGAAATAAGTTGTACAAGACTGAGCGAAACTCGTGTCTGCGTATTGATGATGTGGTAATGGTATATTTTAGAAAGCAAGATTTACCTTATTCTAGAATCATTATTTCTAGTTCGGAACGAGACAATTCTGTATATATTGTGAATGTCGTCCCAATGCCTGAAAGCGGTGTGTCTCATATTAGTATAGAAGATTACAATAAAATTCGGAAAATATCTTAAGGAGGCATGTAAATGGGACGATGAAACGATTGATGAGTGGGAACTAAAGCTAGAGTCACATTTAGATTTGGTAGAGTATTATGATGAACATAGATAATGTGAATCTTATCTTTACTATTGTTTCAATCGTTGTCACTGTTATATCAAGCTTCTGTTCTGTACTTTCTTTCAAATCAGCCAAGAAAGCAAAACAATACAAAATAGAGGCGTGCATGCTAAAAGACACTATTGATTTAAAAAGTTTGACTAGCAACTTTATTGTTGAAAGCCAACATTTATTCATTTTAGGCTGAGTAAATGAGGGTTCTAACATAGTTAAATACATTATTTTTGATATTATTTAAATTCATTAACCAATGGGAGAAGACACATTATTGATAGTAGGTAATGGCTTTGACTTATCTATGGGATTTAAGACATCTTATGGAGACTTTATGAAGAGTTCATACTTTCCACATGAGGAGACTTCCAGCCTATGCTCCTATCTTCATAATCAATATGAAGAGAATATGGGATGGATAGATATCGAAAATGAACTTTCAGAGTATAGCAGGATGCTCACTACAAAGAAGTTGAATGCCAAAAAATTCAATACAATATTGGATATTGATTCGCTTAGAGAAGAGTATGATGAATTGAAATCGGCTCTAAAATTATATCTTCAAGAAGAAACCAAAAGAGCATTTGGCCCAAGTCCAGATAACCCTGCAAAGAGGGTTATTGATCAATTGCCTGCCGATAGCAAGATAATATCTTTTAATTATACGAGTATAATAGAAAGATTAACATGGGATAAGTTTAAGGATTCAAAAGGAAATCTTTTGCATATTCATGGTTCTTTGGCTCCTTACGATGATATCGTATTTGGTGTAGAAGACTCTGCAAATTTATCAAAAGAGCATGTTTTCTTATATAAGGCACATAGCCGCCATCTGAGGGTACAGGAATTTTCTGAGTGGCTGAATTCTGCAGAACGTATTATCTTCTATGGCTACTCTTTAGGAGATACAGACCGTCAGTATTTTGAGAATTTTTTCAGAAAGCTATGTTCCGGTGATACTACATATGCCGAATTGGTATTCTATTATTATGGTCAAGCATCATATGATAATTTAATCTGGCAGTTGCAAATGTTGACTAATCATAAGTTAACACAGTTGCAGATATTGAATAAAATAGAATTTATTGATTGTTCTGTGTAAGAAATTAATCTGGCGGTCCCATCCCGCATAATCTGGCGTAGACCTTTGATGGTCCGCCAACCTTAAAGCGAAGCGGTTCTGAGCACCGGAGGGCGGTTACATCCTTCCTTCTGAGGAGGAA
>ERZ1026776.1777-NODE-1777-length-11504-cov-3.833435_pt1 | contig 11504 bp, 9 predicted proteins | sample MGYA00380125_ERZ1026776 | MGnify/ENA primary metagenome ERZ1026776 (study PRJEB33269, sample SAMEA4719761) | human gut metagenome | biome: human-associated habitat; feature: organic feature; material: feces | place: Cameroon | collected 2013-10 ... | reverse complement strand
GGGAACGATGCATGACTGGACCTTAAATGAGGCAGACAGTGAAAAGATGATAGAACACGCGCTGTCACTCGGTATCAATTTTTTTGATACGGCAAACGGCTATTCCGCGGGAACGAGTGAGGAATATCTGGGAAAAGCGATCCGTAAGCTGACCAAAAGAGAAAAAGTCGTCATTGCGTCCAAGGTTTATTTTAATGAAGGCAGACTTTCCAAGGCTGCGATCCTGCGGGAGATCGACGGTACATTAAAACGTCTGGGAACAGAGTATCTGGATCTGTATATCATTCACCGATTTGATTATGATACACCGATCGAAGAAACGATGGAAGCACTGGATATGCTCATAAAGGCAGGCAAGGTGCGGGCGATCGGTGCCTCCGCCATGTACGGCTATCAGTTTTACAATATGCAGCTTGCCGCAAAGGAACATGGCTGGACGCAGTTTACGGCAATGGAAAATCATTATAATCTGCTTTACAGAGAGGATGAAAGAGAACTTATCCCGATCTGTAGACAGATGGGCGTTTCCCTGATGCCGTACAGTCCGCTGGCAGCAGGGCATCTGGCGCGTCCGACCTGGGAGTCGGATTCTCTCCGGGGAAAGACAGACCGCGTGGCAAAGGGCAAGTATGACCGCATGGAAGAATCTGATATGGGTATTGTGAAGCGTGTGCAGGAGCTGGCAGAAAAGCACGGCTGTACCATGTCACAGATCGCGATCGCATGGCAGTGGGCAAAAGGGGTCGCGTCTCCGATCATCGGTGCGACAAAGACAAAGTATCTGGATGATGCAGCAGGCGCATTTGCGGTCAGCCTGACAGCAGAGGATATTGCCTATCTGGAAGAAGCCTATGTACCACATCCGATCGTGGGTGCGATCGACCATAATCCGGCGCAGGGTGTGATCTTACTGGACGAAAAGAAGTAATTTGTCCACAATCATTGAAATAAAGCCATTTTCACGGTATAATAATACAATTGCAAAGAAACAGGCACAGGAAGAGAAACATGCTGTTATTCTTCCTGTGCTTTTAGCGATTTTGCGTATGCAGACGAAACGGTAAAGGAGAAGAGGATTATCAGGCTTTATTTTGTATTTGCCATAATTGGATATTTGACAGGAAGCTTTTTGTTTGCGCCTTTCTGGGGGCGTGTACTCAGGCACAAAGATATTCTGGAAGGAACAAAGGATCAGAATCCGGGCACGGCAAATGCCTTTATGGAAGGCGGCTTTTTGTGCGGCGTCCTGACGCTTTTGGGAGATCTTGCCAAAGGCTTTTTACCGGTATTTTGCTGTATCTTTATCATGGCGCGGCAGAGAATTTACAGCCCTGTCGGACTGGCACTTGTGCTGACAGCTCCGGTGATCGGGCATGCATTTCCAATCTACCACCGGTTTCAGGGCGGCAAAGGGATCGCAGTATCCTTTGGCAGTCTGCTCGGGCTGTCCCCGGATCTCAGACCGGCTCTGACACTGGCAGCCTTTTTTATCCTGTTTTCCCTTGTGATCCGGATCAGTCCGCATTACTACAGGACGATCATGACCTATGTGTGCACAATGCTGTATCTGCTCCTGGTCGGGAAAAATCCGGTCTATAAGCTGGCAGGCTGCATGATCGCAGCAGTGGTCTGTCTCAGGATGTATCTGAGCACGGAAGAAAGAGAAGGGTGTAAGGTAAATCTGTTATGGAAGCATTGATCTTATCCTGCAGCACCGGAGGCGGGCATAACGCGGCGGCTGCGGCAGTTAAGGGCGAATTGGAGAAAAGAGGACATCATGTGACTATGATGGATCCGTATGAACTGGTCAGCCATAAGCTGGCAGAGGAAATCGGTGCACTGTATGTCAGAATGGTGCAGCGCATGCCACGTATGTTCGGTGTGGTATATTCGCTTGGCTCCGTTGTCAGACGTGTCCCCGGCAAGTCGCCGGTCTATTACGCCAATATCAGGGTGGCTAAGAAGCTGCGCGTGTATCTTAGTCAGCACCCGACCGATGTGATCCTGATGCCGCATTTGTATCCGGCAGAACTGATCACTTATCTGAAAGGGCAGGGAGATAAGCTGCCTTTGTCGGTATTTATTGCAACAGATTATACCTGTATCCCGTTTACGGAGGAAACGGAGTGCGATTACTACGTAATCCCCGGGGAAAGGCAGTTCGCGGAGTTCCGGAAAAGAGGCATTCCGGCAGAAAAGCTGCTGCCGTTTGGCATTCCGGTCGCGATGGCGTGTGATACAGGGCTGACAAAGCAGCAGGCAAGACAGGCACTGAGGCTTTCGGAAGATCTTGTGTATATCCTCCTGACAGGCGGCAGTATCGGAGCAGGCAATATGGAAGAAACGATCAGAAGCCTGCTGCGCTATCTGAAAAAAAGCGGAAAACAGGGGAAGGTCATTGCGGTATGTGGCAGCAATGATAAGCTGTATGACAAGCTGCAGGCAGCTTACGGAGATAAGCTGGTGCTTTTGCATAGGACAAAGCAGATGGCACTTTATATGCGGGCATGTGATCTGTTCTTATCAAAGCCGGGCGGACTTTCTTCAACAGAGGCGGCTGTGCTCCATGTCCCTTACATCCAGATCGCGCCGATCCCGGGCTGTGAAACGAAAAATATGCAGTTCTTTGCAAAGAACGGAATGAGCATCGCGGTAAAGCATCCTTCTTTGCAGCTGAAACGTGCTGTGGATAAGCTGCTGCGGGAAGAGGATGCCCGGCGGCAGAAAAGCAGCCAGCTTCAGATCCCGCAGGATGCAAGGGCAGCTTTGTGTGACTGGCTGGAAGAAAAATTGCAGCAACAAACCGATAAACAGGAATAGAATGGTACAGGTGGTTAAATAAATGAAAATGAAATACAATCTGACAATGCAGGAAGCGGAAGACTATGTGGCTGTAATGCGGCAGATCTTTGATATGGTGCGTATGATCAGCGTGGAAGGGCTGTTTTCGGATGGCTTTCAGGGAGACGCGGACGGCTGTAAATGTTACAGCTTCTGGAAAAAGGACAAACGCTGTGAAAACTGTATTGCCAGAAAAGCGGCAATGCAGAGAAAAATGAAGGTCAAACTGGAATATGTGGATGATTCTCTGTATCAGGTTTATGCAAGATATGTGGAGATCGATCATGAGCCGTATGTGATGGAGATGATCAAGCAGCTGGATATGGATTCCCTGATCGATCCGCAGGGAGGCGAAAAGCTCATTTATCAGTTGACCGGTTATACGGATAAGCTTTATGAAGATGCATTGACAGGTGCACATAACAGAAGGTATTTTGAGGATTCCGTCAGGGAAGCCAATCAACCGGGAACGGGCGTTGTGATCGTCGATCTTGATGATTTTAAACTGTACAATGATGTATACGGACATCAGGCAGGAGATATGGCACTTATAACGGCGGCAAATGTGATCCGCAGTAATATGCGCGAAGAGGATACGCTGATCCGTTATGGAGGGGATGAGTTTTTAATGATACTTCCCGGGATCGGAGAAGCGGAAATGGATATGCTGCTGGATAAAATCTGTAAGGCAGTGTATGAAACAGAAGTACCGGGCTATGCAAGACTCAGGCTCTCTGCCAGCATCGGAGGTGTGATCACGGGCAATGAACCGATCGAAAATGCGGTAGGCAGAGCAGACCGTCTGATGTATCAGGCAAAAAATCAGAAAAACCGTGTTGTCACAGAACACAGTGTGGTTACGGAGAAAAATGCTGATATCGTCAAAGAAGAACAGACGCAGGGGAAACAGCAGATACTGATCGTGGATGATTCCGATATCAATCGGGAGATCCTGTCAGCGATGCTTTGCGGGGAGTACCGGATTCTTGAGGCGGCAAACGGCAGTGAATGCATGGAAATCCTGCAGCAGCAGGGTACAGGTATTTCGCTTGTTCTTCTGGATATAGTGATGCCTGTTATGGATGGCTTTGAAGTGCTGTCCCATATGAACCGGAATCATTGGATCGATGATATTCCGGTCATACTGATCTCAGGTGAAGATGCGGATCCGGTGATCCGCAGAGCCTATGAGATGGGCGTTTCGGACTATATTAACAGACCGTTTGATGCAGGGATTGTATGCCGGCGGGTATTCAACACGATTAAATTGTATGCAAAGCAGAGACGCCTCGTATCTCTTATGACGGCGCATGTCAATGAAAGAGAAAAGAACAACCGCCTGATGATCGATATACAGAGTCATATTGTAGAATTCAGAAACGGAGAAGGTGGAAAGCATGTGCTCCATATGGATAAGATCATACAGCTTCTGCTGGATAAGATCGTGCAGAAGACAGATAAGTATCCGTCTCTCTGGCAGGAACGCAGCCTGATCAGGACAGCATCTGCATTGCATGATATCGGTAAGGTCGGTATTGACGAAGCAATTTTAAATAAACCGGGCAGACTGACTGCAGAAGAGTTTGAATCCATGAAAGCACATACGACGATCGGCACGGATATGCTCCGTAATCTGCCAAGATACCAGGAAGAGAGACTTCTGCAGATCGCTATAGAGATCTGCCGGTGGCATCATGAACGCTATGACGGAAAAGGATATCCGGACGGTCTTGTGGGTGACGAAATCCCTATTTCCGCCCAGCTTGTATCGATTGCAGACGTATATGATGCACTGACAAGTGAGCGCGTGTATAAAAAAGCATTTTCACATGAAAAAGCTATGCAGATGATCAGAGAAGGGGAATGCGGTGCATTTAATCCACTGCTTTTGTCCTGTCTGGAAGAGATTGCAGATGAATTACAGGCAGAAGTGTAAGAGGGTTTATACCGGCGTTTTTGGTGCTGTATCCGAAAGCGTCATAACCGGAGAATAAGAAGGAAAGATGGAAAACGAACATGAAGAGCATTATCATACTTGTATTGATACTGGTTATTATACTTGCTGTTTATATATTGATCTTTTTGGCAAAAAAGAAAGCAAAAGAGGTAACACGGGATCTGTTTGGAACGGATGATATCAGAAAAGCAGCACAGCAGATGAAGCAGGAATATGCGACAACGCCAAAATCCGTGAATGCGATGACATCACTCCTTCTGCCGCGGATCGTAGCGGATTTTCCGGATTTTACTTACGATGAGATGAAAAACAGGGCAGAAGATGTGCTTGTATCGTATCTGCGTGCGATCGACCAGAATAACAGCAGCTTATTAAAAGAAGGAAATCAGGAGCTGCAAGATCAGCTTTCCCACCATCTGCAAATGCTTTCAGATCAGAATCTGGCCGAGCAGTATGATGATATCAGGATACACCGGACAGAGATCAGCCAGTACAGAAAGAATGCAGGCAGATGCGTTGTTACATTCCAGACTTCTCTTGCCTGTATGCATTACAGAAAGAACACGGAGGGCGCAATCACAGAAGGAAGTACGGAATATACATACCAGACCAGATTTAATACAGATCTGATCTATATCCAGGACAGGGAGATCGTAGAGAAAGAATCGGACAGGGCGCTGGGCATCAACTGTCCGAATTGCGGAGCTCCGATTTCATCCCTCGGGGCAAAATTCTGTGAATATTGCGGAACTGCCATTGTAGAGCTGAATATCCATGCGTGGAGCTTCAGTCATATTGAGGAGTGTAAATAGTCCTGCAGGCTCAGTCATTTGGAATATCATGGAATCGGCCTGCCAGTTCCTCTGTTTTGACCACATTGATAAAAGCATGCGGATCGATCGCTTTGATCAATGGGATCAGATGTCTTCTGGCATCCGTATTGATAACCGAATAAAGCATTTTCTTTTCTTTTTCTTCATAACAGCCGACGCCGCGGAATAAAGTGGCGTCGTGTTTTGTTGTATCTTTGATCACTTCATAGATTTCATCTGCATGATCGGAAATGATAAACAGTGTTTCCTTCTGATAGCGTCTGTAAAGCATCTGGATAACCTGCGTGCTGCAGAACTGGTAGATAATGGAATACAGTGCGATATTCCATCCGAACAGTGCACCGGCGATCAGCAGCATAATGACATTTCCGATCAGGATATAATTCCAGGCATCTACGCCTTTTTGCTGGGACAGGTAGATACTGATGAAATCCGTACCGCCTGTTGTTGTACCGACATTTAAACAGAGGGCAATGGCAAGCCCGTTCAGCATTCCGCCGAAAATACAGATCAGCAGGATGTCCTGTGTAAAAATATACTGTGGCAGGATGTCCACAAAAATACTGGATAAAAAGATCACCAGAATGGAATACAGGGTAAACCGTTTCCCGATATATCGATAAGCGATATAGGCCGGAAACAGGTTCAGTATAATGTTAAAAAGTGAAAATGGGATCTGGATATGGAAAAAAGTCAGTCCGATCTTCTGGAGCAGAAGCGAAATGCCGGAAAAACCGCCCGGAAATAAGTTGGCAGCCCTTGCAAAGCAGCAGAGGTTCCATGCATAGAGGATGGATGCTGCAATTACGATCACAATACGGAAATACTGATAAAAATGAGGATGCTTACGTTCGATGGATTGAAACATAACAGGCTCCTTTCCTGGTAATACAGAGATTTTTTATGTGCTTACAGTATAACATATATGGCGAAAAAGAAACCACAGGATTTTGGTTAAAAATGAATTGTCAACCAAGTATAAAATACAGGTTGACAATTAAGTTCCTTTGTGGTTTAATGCTAAAGGTGACATGATGATTCATACAGGAGGAGAAAACAATGAGTGAAGTAACAGAAGCAAAAACACAAGGAAAGAGTAAATCAAAATTCAGTATACAGGAGATCTGTTATGTAGGTTTATTTACAGCAGTGATCGCTGTCATGGCGCAGATTTCCATTCCGATGCCTATGGGCGTTCCGATGACCATGCAGACATTTGCGATTACACTGGCAGCAGTCGTATTAGGCGCAAAGCTTTCTACGATCTCCTGCGTTGTATATTTATTACTTGGTGCAGTCGGTGTTCCGGTACTTGCCAGCTTTTCAGGCGGTTTTGATAAGTTCGTTGGACCGACAGGCGGATTTTTAATTTCCTTCCCACTGATGGCATTTATCATCGGCTTCGGTGTAGAGCACAGAAAAGCATTTAAAGGTGCATTTGTAGTGGCACTTGTAGCAGGAACTGTTGTGAACTACGTAGTAGGTGTGGTAATGTTCTGTCTGCTGACACACAGTAGTGTGATGGTCGGTATTACAGCATGCGTACTGCCTTTTATACCAACTGCAATTATAAAAGCGGTACTTGCATCGATCATTGGTTTTGCGGTCAGACGTGCAGTCCCGGGTATTCGTAAATGATCTATTTAAGACCTCATCATTTGCTCTGTACACAGGGTTATTCGGGAAAAGGTTATAGTGAAGGGTTCGTATCACACATGAATGAAGTGGTTGATGCACTCCGAAACAAGCCGGGAACAAAGATCACGTTGACATTTTCAACGGATACGCTATGTTCCTGCTGCCCACACAAAGAGGGTGAAGATCTTTGTGACACACAGGAAAAGGTAAAACGCTTTGATCAGAAGGTTGTCGATTATTTCGGACTGGAGGAGAAGGAATATTCTTATCAGGAACTGATCCGGGAGATCGATGCAAAAATGACGGAAGAAATGCTCGCTGATATCTGTGAAGGCTGTGGCTGGTTTCCAATCAGTGCCTGCAGAAAAAATATCTGTAAGAAATAAAAACGATAAAGGTGCCAGACGTATAAAAGGATCTGTAGAATAATTGTGTTCTGCAGATCTTTTTTTATGATAGGAATTGCCTGTTACATAAAAATGCTCTGCGGAAATGTATTTATAAAATGGGTCCGGACTGCACATACTGCATAAAAAGAGCGGAGGTTTTTCAGATGGGCAATCAGGGAAATAAAGGTAAATCAAAAAAACAGGACAAATTTGAGAAAGACGAAAAGAAAGAACAGCAGAAAAAGAGAACCGAGGGTTCCGATATGGAGGAAAAGCAGATAGAAACAGAGCTGATCCGGGAAACCGGAGCGGTCAGCCTGGAACGGAACAAACAGCATCACAGAATTGAACTGCTCACGATCATCGGTGAGATCGAAGGACATGATGTACTTTCCGGGAATACAAAAGCAACAAAATATGAACATATTATTCCGAAGCTGGCACAGATTGAAGATTCCTGTGAGACAGATGGTGTGCTCATTATTTTAAATACAATGGGAGGTGATGTTGAAGCAGGACTGGCGATCGCGGAAATGATCGCATCCTTAAGTAAGCCGACGGTATCCCTTGTACTGGGAGGCGGACATTCGATCGGTGTTCCGATCGCGGTGTCGGCTGATTATTCCTTTATTGTGGAAAGTGCAACAATGGTCGTCCATCCGGTCCGTATGAACGGAATGGTGATCGGAACGCCTGCAACCTATGATTATTTCAAATCCATGCAGGATCGTATCACAGGGTTTGTCGTATCGCACAGCAACATATCTCAGAAAAACTTTGAAAAGCTGTTAATGGAAACAAAGATGCTGACAAAGGATGTCGGAAGCCTTGTGGTAGGACCAAAGGCAGTGACCTGTGGACTGATCGATGCGGTGGGCGGGCTGAAAGAAGCTATGGCGAAACTGCATGAGATGATCGATGAGGCAAGTGAAGGATGACATTTCAAAAAAAGAATGTTATAATTGTTTTTAATGCATATTATGCATGATATTTTATAGAACCGGAGTGAAAGAGATGGCAACGCAAAGAGGTAGAAAGACTGCTTCCGGACGTAAGAGAACAAACAACAGAAAAAGAAATACTGGAAAGAAACAGGACAGCTTCAGTACAGAGGTAAAAGATGAAGTGATCCTGCTTTTGGGTATTGCAGTGACGATCCTTCTGTTTTTATCTAATTTTCATCTGATCGGTAAGGCAGGAGACTCAGTAAGCGCCGTTATGTTCGGCGTTTTCGGAATCCTTGCCTATATCACACCGCCCGTTCTGTTTCTGGGCATTTTATTCCTGATTCTGAATCTTGGCAACCGTGTGGCGACGATCAAGCTGCTGGCAGGAACTTTCCTGTTTCTGGATCTTGAGGTAGTGGCAGCACTGATCGGCGGGATCGGGAATGCAGGCAGCACCGTAGCTTCCTATTATAGCTATGCAAACATCCACAAAATGTCGGGTGGTGTCATTGGCAGCGCGTTGGCAGGCGGACTGACAAAAACGATCGGTATGGTAGGGACGATCGCGCTTGTCCTGATCCTTATGATGCTCTGTCTGGTGCTTCTGACGGAGAAGTCCATTGTCCGGCAGCTGGCGGGTGCAGGCAGACATGTTTATGACAGTGCGAGAGAAGATGTGGAAAACCGTATTGAACGTAATGAGATACTGCGTGAGCAGAGGCTGCAGGAACGCGAGATCAGAATGCAGGAGCGCGCGGAAAGAGAAAAACGCAGACAGGAAGAAAAAAGCCTGCGGATGGATAATAAGGTCAGCGGTATTACGGATGCAACGACCTTAAAAGTACCGAAGAAAACGAAAAAGGCAGAGGCAAAGCCGGTTTCTGTGACGGAAGAAAGTCTGGATGTCAGACAGCTGCAGATAGAAGAAACGCCTGCAGTGCAGGATATGGATGAGATCGAAAAAATACATATTAAAGGAATCGAACCGGTTCAGTCAATGAAAGCAGAAGATGTGGCTGCAATAGAAAAACCGGAGAAGAAACCTGCAAAACAGCCGGCTTACAACAGAGAACATAAGGTACAGGTCATGGAGTCTGCCCCTGATGATTTTGATATGACGCAGATTTCAGCAGCGCTGGAAGAGAGTGCAGACCGGATCGCCGGTCTTACACCTGAACCGGCTTATGTCAGAACAAAGCCTGTTGCAGGTAAAGCAGCAGAGAGTGGTCAGCCGATCGGAAATCAAAGTACACAGACCATGCAGTCTGCCGGTCAAAAGACAGCCGGTGCAGCAGAAATTTCGATAAGTGACCAGATCAGTCAACCACCGAAAAAGCCAAAACCATACAAGAAGCCGCCGCTTACTTTATTAAAAAGAAGTGACGCATCTTCCAATAAGAATTCCGAGCGGCAGCTCAAGGAAACCGCATTGCAGCTGAAGCAGACACTGAAGACCTTTGGTGTCAATGTAACGATCACGGATATCAGTCAGGGACCGGCAGTTACGAGATATGAGCTGCAGCCTGAAATGGGCGTGAAAGTCAGTAAGATTGTGAACCTGTCGGATGATATCAAATTAAATCTGGCAGCGACGGATATCAGGATTGAAGCACCGATCCCGGGAAAAGCGGCGATCGGCATCGAAGTACCGAATAAAGAAAACAGCATGGTGCTTCTGCGTGATCTGCTAGAGTCGGATAACTTTAAGAATTTCAAAAGCAATCTTTCCTTTGCTGTCGGCAAGGATATCGCAGGACAGACGGTCGTTACGGATATTGCGAAAATGCCACATGTCCTGATCGCAGGATCGACCGGTTCCGGAAAGAGTGTTTGTATCAATACGTTGATCATGAGCATTTTGTATAAAGCTTCTCCGGAGGATGTCAAGCTTATCATGGTTGATCCAAAGGTAGTGGAACTGAGTGTTTATAACGGTATTCCGCATTTGCTCCTGCCTGTTGTGACAGATCCGAAAAAGGCGGCAGGTGCGCTCCACTGGGGTGTCAATGAAATGACGGAGCGTTATAAGAAGTTTGAAGATATGCATGTCCGTGATCTGAAGGGGTATAACAAAAAAGTTGAGGAAATGACGGAAAACGGCGGCGCAGAGCTTCCGCAGAAGCTGCCACAGATCGTGATCATCGTGGACGAGCTGGCAGATCTGATGATGGTTGCACCGGGAGAGGTGGAGGAATCTATCTGCCGTCTGGCACAGCTTGCCAGAGCAGCCGGTATTCATCTGGTCATTGCAACGCAGAGACCTTCCGTTGATGTCATCACAGGTCTGATCAAGGCGAATATGCCAAGCCGTATTGCATTTGCGGTATCTTCTGGTGTGGATTCCCGTACGATCCTGGATATGAACGGTGCGGAAAAGCTGCTCGGAAAGGGAGATATGCTCTTTTACCCGCAGGGATATCCGAAGCCGGTCCGTGTACAGGGCGCATTTGTTTCCGATAAGGAAGTGGCGGATGTCGTTGATTATTTAAAAGAAAACAACGATGTACAGTCGCAGGATGAGGTCAATCAGCAGATCGAAGCAATGGGAAGCGGATCAGGTGATGCACCGGGGAAAAGCGGCGGTGAAAACGAGCGGGATATGTATTTCGCTGATGCCGGCCGGTTTATCATTGATAAGGACAAGGCTTCGATCGGTATGCTGCAGAGAGTCTTTAAAATCGGCTTTAACCGGGCGGCAAGGATCATGGATCAGCTTTGCGATTATGGGGTTGTCGGCGAAGAAGAGGGAACAAAGCCGCGTAAGGTTCTGATGACAGAAGAACAGTTTGAGCAGCTTTTAGAGGAAATTTGAGGGATTTAATGAACATACATAAGGAGAACAGCATGAAAACAGACATTGAAATCGCACAGGAAGCACAGATGCTTCCCATCACAGAGG
>ERZ1026776.1773-NODE-1773-length-11525-cov-5.966696_pt1 | contig 11525 bp, 23 predicted proteins | sample MGYA00380125_ERZ1026776 | MGnify/ENA primary metagenome ERZ1026776 (study PRJEB33269, sample SAMEA4719761) | human gut metagenome | biome: human-associated habitat; feature: organic feature; material: feces | place: Cameroon | collected 2013-10 ... | reverse complement strand
CCGGCGGGAGCGAACATCTACAAAACATCGGATGAAAAGTGGGATGTGCTTGCCGGTACGCCGGTTACTGGCGTGAAAGGTGCGAAAGAAAAATCATACCGTCGGGGAAATGTGGTACTGACAGCAGAAAATATCGGTGCGGTACCATCTGGTGGAAATACAGCCGAGAACACAGCAGCTTTTACAAGCAGTGATTCCGCAGACGAATCAGCGTCAGCATGGACGAATGTATCGAAATTATCAAGCGGCGAAAAACATTCTTCTATTTTTGCAAAAGTGTCACAGATGTTCAAGAATGTGCGGTATCTCTATAAAATGCTTGGAACGACGGATATTTCTAAGATTGGGAATGGGACATGCACGGGAGCAATATCATCGTTAAACAGCAGTTTAGCAAATAAGTATTTTATTAAAATAATGAAAGGCGACTGGTCTGGACTTATGGGGACTCTTACACCATTATTCGATACTGGCGGCAAAGTAATTAATCTGATCGCACATAATGAACTTGACGACACCTATCCTGCTGTACGTGTTGGTCGGGCTGATGCAGATCATGATGGCAATAGCATCTCAGCCACATATATGAAAAAATCAGACATAAATACAAATGAATTTATTAGACTTCGTGGTTATATCGATAATGCAGACTGGGCAACCTGGCCCGGATTATATCAAACCGGACCGGAAACCGTTGATGCGGCATCTTATGGTGTATTACTAGTGGTTGGCACTTCTGCGAACGGATTTACTGGAGTAGATTGGTATTTCCAAGTCTGGTTTAAAACAGATGGATATATATATATCCGCAGATCTATAAATGCAACAGGTGGTGTCGGTTGGACTGCTTGGGAAACCATCAGTAAATCTTAAGTTTTGCGAACAAAGCGGACAACTTGGCACAAAAGGAAACCTATGTAGAAATATAATAAAATCAAGAGCCTAAGAGCCGATTATATGACCCTGTGTTGTGTAGCCGGCTCTTTTAAATAACAAGCCTTCGGGCAGAAAGGGAAATTATGCACTTAAAATTCATCACGGATAACTGGCAGATGCATAATTTTCAACCAGTAATTAATTTTTTAACAAAATTTAAACTAATTAATCGACATTCTGTGACAATAAGAAATTTACCTGTCGAAACTTGCGACCGAAAGAAATTGAATGTTTGCGGGAAAATTTGTAAAATAAAATTGTCCGATAAGGGCACTTCAAGTTCTGGCTGAGGGGCGGGATAAGGCGTTTTCTTGTCCCTCAACTACAAACGAGTTTGTAATTTGTAGCAATTTGTCAAATGGGGTTGACGGTATCGAACATAAGTTCTATAATTTGTTTATCGCTATCAGAAGTGCGGAATGATTGGAGGAAATCAATATGGGGGAAAATGATTGCAATGAAGCCAAAGCGTTTTACAAGGAAAAAATAACTGAACTGGTCGCAAATTGTGACAATGAGCGATTTTTGAAATTTCTATATAACACAATACTGTCATTCAAAAAAAAGTGGGGCATTTAATGCCCCTCTTTTTCATGCCAATAGGTTATATTGTCAAATATAGTCTGTCGATGCTCTTTGCTAAGTTTCATTAGCATTTTCAAATTATCTAGCAATTCATTATCTGACATAAGGTCTGGAAGAATATCTGGTGCGTTTTCTAAATTATCTTCCCAACCCATTAAATAAGATGGAGAAACTTCAAGAACTTTTCCAATAATTTCTATTTTATCACTTGGGATATTAGTAATAACGTTGTTTTCATATTTATATAGCGTTTGCTTTGAAACTTTTATTTTCTCTGCAAGCTCTACTTGTGAAATTCCTAAAAGCTCTCTCTGCTTTTTTATCCTATCTCCAATTGTCATTTGAGTTTCCCTCCTTTCCTATTGGTAACTTTATTATAGCACAAAAAAGTTACTCGTCAAGAAAAAAATAACTTGACAAGTTACTAAAAAGGAATATAATAAGAGTAACTTCAAAAGTTACGAAGTTAGAAAGGAGTAGGCAGATGGTTGATACAAACAAACTTCGCGGCGTTATTGCTGAAAATGGTAAAACACAGGCTGATGTTGCGGAAATGATTGGAGTTACGCCAAAAACATTTTATATGAGAATGAGTAAGGGCGTTTTCGGAAGTGACGAAATTCAGGTTATGATTGATAATCTTCACATCCAAAATCCAATGGATATTTTTTTTGCAAAGAAAGTAACTTAAAAAGTTACCAGAAAGGAGAAATGCAGTGACTAGCGAAAGGTTCAAATTATTAAGAGAAGATGGAAAAGCTGTGATTTTAAAGAAAGACAAGGATAGATATATCGGTCTTGATGAATTGGCACAGCACATAGCAATGAATATCATTGATGACTACCAAAGTATTTTGGACGGCGATAAGAAAGTTGATGAAACTAATATAAAATTGTCAATCAAAGTTCTTACCGCCATTTCTCCGGTAATTAAAGCATTTTAGAAATGTTTTATGTTACGGAATGGATTTTCTGCCGCTTCTACGATAGATTGTGGATTTTCTTTTTCGGGAATTGTTTCTTTGATTTCTTCGCAGTATTGGTCGTGCTTGGTTTTGAAATCATTGAAAGAGCCGTTATATCCACAGGTTTTAGCAATAGCGTAGGCAGATACATATTCATCGTTCAAAATTACACCTCCCTTATTTGATGATAAGGGAATTATAACACGGAAAGGAGAAGAATGTCGCATAGCATTGAAGAAGTAAAAGATACCCTCTACCAGCAAATTGAAACACTGGCAGAGGAAAGCAAGAAAACATCTGATACGGAAACAAAAATTCGCATTGCAGGCGAAATTGACCGTATTGCTGAAACGATTATTAGGACAGATTGGAGGCGTGAATGAGAAACTTTTATAGCGGTATCAGTAATGACAGAACGCAATTTTTGATAAATATGAATTGGTACAAAGACAATGAAGTAGAAACTTGTTTTAATTTGAGTAAAAATTTTCATGGGTTATGTGAAAAATGCAGTATTGATAAAAACGATTTTGAATTAGTATATTTAGAATTTAAATGGGTTGGTAATACATATTACCCACAAGAAAGTGATAAAAGCAAAGGACAACCAATTAGGGTATATAAAATTAAGACGTAAACAACAGAATTGGACAAGCTTAGGATTTATGCCGGTTGAGTATTGATACGATGCTAGATATGTTTCTTTCGATAGATTTTAGCTCTGAAAGATTTTTAATGCTTTTTAAATTACTTAATTTATGAATAGCGCAACAATCAGAGCTGGAAATATACCAAGCACAATCACGGATACAATCTCTAAAATCGTTAAGTGGACATTTGTTAATGGTTACCACCTCCTTATGGAGATTATAACACGGAAAGGAGTTGAAGAAAACGGAAGAGTTAAAACAAGCAAAAATGCAGACACCGATTGAGATTGCGCTTGGTGTTGATGAAAACGGAATGACCACAGCAAGTAAACTATATTCTTTCTTGGAATTGAACCCAAGCAACTATTCAAAGTGGTGTAAGACAAACATTATTGAAAATGAGTTTGCAGAAGAAAACATTGATTTTACTCGGTTCGTACTTGAGTACGAGTCGGGAGTTGGAACTAAAAATAGAGAAGATTTTAAATTGACTTCCAAATTTGCCAGAAAGCTATCCATGACCCAGAAAAACCATAAAGGTGAGCTTGCAAGAGACTATTTTGCAACACTTGAGGATAAGGCTAAAGAAGTAGCAATCAATCGTTCACAGCTTTCACCACAGATGCAAATGTTTTATGCCATTGCTGATGGACAGGCAAAGATGGAGTTAGAACAGAAGCGGCAGGCAGAACAGATGAACCGTATCGAGCAGAAGCAGGATGCCATTGTGGAAACATTTCAGAAAACAGATGATGCGGAAGATTTTCAGAAGTGGGCAAATGATTGCATTGCAAAGATTGCAGAAAGCACCAAATTTGATAAGGGATATGGAAGAAGTAAGAATTATTCCCTTGCAAGGTCTGAAAGTTATGAGAGGTTAAAACAGAAGAGAAACTGCCGCCTTGATGACAGAGTTCAAAAAGCAAAAGGCAGAGCGTTGGAAGAAAGACCAGACATTAAGAAGTCTGAACTGGATAAAATCAATAAGATTTATGTAATTACAAATGACAAAGACCTTAGACTGGCTTATGAACTTGTAATTAAGGAAATGATGATTTATTACTGCGCATCGAGATAAAAAGGAGAGTGAAAATGAGTAGTATTGAATATGAAAAAATAAATTCAAGGGTAATTCGCTGTGAAGGCGAGTATTTGTCGAAAGCTGATTCAGCAGAAACGTTTCAAAACATTTTTACAAATGAAGAAACGAAATATGAGATTTCGGTAAGCGATATAAAAATACAGACAGCGACTGGAACTTATACACCAGCTATGATCTTTACATATTGTATGGAAGATGAGGATAGTGTAACACATTTCGTAGATGTTGTTGTAAGCCAGTTACTTGGCACATTTGTTTCAGATTGGTATTAGGAAAAGAAAGGAGTACAGGCATGAACATGGATGTAATTACCGTGCAGGATTGCATTGATATGCACGAGGAAAAAGGACAGGCTACAGTAATTAACGATGGAGCAGTTGTATGTTTTACGGCGGAACAGGAGGACTAATGATGCCAACGATGATTACGATACCTCTTGAGGAATACGCAGAGCTTGTCGAGTACCGGGCAAGAATTAATATTGCGTATGGTCTTATTACGGCTGGACACGAAGAATCAATTAAACTTTGTGGAAAGAAATCTACAAGCCTAAATGCAAGCGTGATGGAAACAGCTCTTGGCTATTTAGAAAATGATAATCACTTTGAAAAATTGAAAAAAGAGTACAAGGAAAGGATGAGAAGAAGATATGGAAAGATTAAATCAGAACAATGCAGTAAAGATTAGTGGAGAAATTGTATCGGATTTTACATACGATCATGAAATGTATGGAGAAGGGTTTTACAAAGTTTTCGTGCAGGTTACGAGAATAAGCGGAAATTTAGACACTATTCCAGTCATGGTATCAGACCGGATAATCGATGTGAACAAAAATTTGACCGGAGAAATGGTTGCAATAGAAGGAGAATTCCGATCATATAGCAAACATTTGCTTGGTGCGAACAAGCTGTTGCTTTTTGTGCTTTGCAAGAAAATTGAAATTGTTAAATACTGCATGAATGAGGATGAAATATTTCTTCGTGGGTTTATTTGCAAAAATCCTATATACAGAAAGACACCATTTAAAAGAGAAATTTCCGATCTTCTGATTGCAGTAAATCGTTATTATGGAAAATCAGATTACATCCCATGTATCTGCTGGGGAAGAAATGCAAGATTTGTTGGTCAGTTGGAAGTAGGAACTCATATTGAGATCAATGGGCGCATTCAGAGCCGTGGGTATGTAAAGTTGCACGAAGACGGGACGGAAGAGCAGAGAACAGCATATGAGGTGTCTGTGAGCAAAATTAATGTATTAGAGGAGGAAAATTAAGATGGCAGAAAATACCGTTACAATTTCCGTTGAAGAATATGCAGATCTGGTTGCATGCAGGACGAAAGTTCATACAGCATGCGTGATTATCACAAATGAACACAAAAAAGACATTGAGTTGTTTGGAAGCAAGGGAATGACTCTCAATGCAGAGTTGATTGAGACTGTTCTTGGATATGTTGCCGATGAAGCGTGTTTTGAAGAGGCACTTAAAAAATATAAAGAGAGAAAGGAAAAAGAAAATGAAACTGAAAATTAGATCGTTACATATGGAGAATTTCAAGGGAATAAAGATCCTTGATGTGAATTTCTCTAATAAGACAAGTATTAAAGGACAGAATGCTGCAGGAAAAACCACGATCTTTGATGCGTTTACATGGCTCCTGTTCAACAAGAACAGCGCGGGGGAAGAAAAATTCAATGTTCGACCACTGGATAAGGACGGCAAGCGCATTGACAATGTAGAAATCAAGGTTTCAGCAGTATTTGACAAGGACGGTGAAAAAGTAGAGCTTTCTAAGGTACAAAAGCAGAACTGGGTAAAAAAGAGAGGTACGAACACGGTAGCATTGCAGGGAAACCCTAATTCATTTGAAATTGACGGCTACCCGAAGAGTGAAACGGATTATAAGGCGTTTATAGCTGGTTTAATAAACGAGGATTTATTCAGGATGCTGACCAATCCGCAGTATTTTTCTTCTCTGAAATGGAAAGAACAGAGAGATATTCTAATGAAACTTGTTTCAGAGGTGTCGGATGTGGAATTGGCAAAGACAGATGCTAAGTATGAGCCGCTACTTGACGAATTGGAGAAAGCACAATCCACAGATGATATCCGTGCTAAGTTTTCTAAAGCTTTGAGCGAATGGAAAAAGAAACAGTCAGAGATTCCGGTGCGTATTGATGAAGCAGAGAAGTCCAAGGTTGATGTGGATGTAGCGGAGCAGGAACTTGCGAAAGCCGACTTGGCAAGAAAAATCGCGGAATGCGATAAGAAGATTGCCGGAGCAGATCATTCGCTTGACCATTTGCGTGGTGAGGAAATGCAGTTGCAATTTGATATGTCCGGAATTGCGCAGACCATGAATAATGAACTTTCTGCAAAACGCAGAGAACTTGACAGCGTAAAGGTTGATGCAACGCGCGAGTTCAACGACTTACATAATCAGATTCAGACCGCAGAGAATCAGATCAAGGCGAATGAGAAGATTATTGCCGATACGGATGCAGAGCGGAAAAATCTTGGCGTTGAATACAATGCGGAAAAAGCCAAGGCATTTGACGAGGCACCATATCTGTTTAATGAATCCAAGTGGGTATTCGACGAATCTACAACAGTTTGTTCCTTATGTGGACAGAAATTGCCGGCTGATAAGATTGAGTCTCTTAAGGTTGATTTTGAGCAGAAAAAGGCAGATGCCAAGGCACGCGCGGACAAGCAGTTAGAGGATGCACACAAGGCATTTGATGATGCAAAGAGCGGAAAGCTTAAGGATTTGATTGCCAAAGGTAACAATTGCAAGGCTGATATTGAGCGATTAACAAAGGAAAATGCTGATTTACAGGAATCCATTGGAACGCTCAAAGAACAGGAATCCAAGGCACTTGCAAAGCAGAACGAATATGCAAAGCAGTTGTCCGAGATCCCAAGTGAAGCTGATTACACGCAGAATGAAGAATATATGAAGCTGAAAGCAGAGCATGATAAGATTCTTGCTGATATTGCCAAGTTGGAATCCGAGGGCGCAGACAAGGTTGTTACTGATTTGAAAGCCGAGAAAGCCGATCTGCAGAGCCAGCTTGACGAGGTGAACAAGGTTATTGCACAGGCGGCTAATAACGCGGCAATTGATGATCGTATCGAAACGCTTCGTGACGAGCAGAAAGAGATCGGGCAGAAAGTTGCCGATCAGGAACAGATGCTTTATCTCTTGGAAGAGTTCATTCGTTTCAAGCTGAATAAGGTTTCTGAATCCATCAACAGTCACTTCAAGACCGTAAACTTCAAACTTTTTGAAATGCAGTTAAATGGCGGCATGAAAGATTGCTGTGAGTGTACTGTGAATTGTGTGCCTTATTCGACTTTGAACAGTGGTCACAGAATCGTAGCCGGACTTGATATTATTCGTTCGTTAAGCGAGTTATACGGTGTAAGCGTACCGATTTTCGTTGATAACGCCGAATCGCTGAATGAGTTCAATGTGCCTGATATAGATGCACAGTTAATCCTTTTGAGCGTTTCAGAGGACAAGCAGTTGAAAGTTGAGGGTGTGTAAATGTCAAGAGTAGGAATTGGAAACAACGTCACACAGCCGGATGCACGGTGTATGTCATGTAAGCGTTGTAAGAGTGCAACTAAGAGCGGATTCATGGGTCTTGCGGAATCCGGACATTGTTCTTCTCCGTACTGTGAGAAAGACGCGAGAAATAAAGGAAAGAGAGGTCGTGTACATGGATGATATTGAAAAATTGAAGGCTGAAAACTCGGATTTGCGAATAAAGATAGATGAAATTAAGAGCAATAAATATTGCATTGAAGGAGAACTTAGAAAAGCCACAGAAACCATCGAAAGACTTTTGCGTATTCTTGAAAATTTGTCAAATGGATATGTGAAAAAGGAGGGGTAATGATGCAGTATATCAAAGCAAAATTTCCCAACAGCACCAGAAGCTATACATACCGCACCGAGGATTCCGTAAAAGCCGGTGACGCGGTTGTAAATGCCAAAGGCGCAAAGCTGACGGTCATAGATGAATCCGTGGATATGAAGTGGGTGGAAACCTACGGTGCCGATAAGGTGGCAGTTGTGAAGAAGTATGAGGAATATCGTATTGTTGATATTCGAGATGCACAAACGCGAGTTACCAGAGCGGATGGAAGATACCCATTGAGAATCGGCAGAATTGTAAAGAAACCGAATCCACATATCGGATTGCCAATGATTCTTGAATATGTCAGAAATTCGGACGGGTCAGATTATTCCGGAAACACGTTAAGGACAAGCCGCGTATTCGGTTCATATATCAATGGAAAAGACAATCTTGTGGTTGAAACCGCGAATAGCGCATATGAGTTTGAACTTGTGAAAAATGAAGAAAGCGAGGATAAACCAAATGAAACCGACCATTGACACCATGATTTATCACACAATGCTGAATATTGACCAACTTCTTCTTATCGCTGTAAGCAATTCGGATGATAACATAAAAGAAGTATATGGCTGAGAGCAGGGGTTGTTGGGATTGATTCAAGGTTATTTTGAATTATACAAAGAGTTGAAAAAGTACAAGGAAAGCGAGGAATAAATATGATTATCAAAACAAAGAGATTCTATGTAAACGGTAAGTCCTGTAAGGTGGAGCTTAAGAAAGAGGGTGTTGATTACCTTGTAGTGGTTGACGGCAAGGTGCAGATGTAGACACCGAGCAATCTGTACGCAGTGCAGAAATTCAATGAGATTTAAGGAAAGGACAGGTAAGTAATTATGGCAGAGAACACAGCAGTAGCAAAAACAGAGGAAAAGGCAGAGGTTGTACACAGCAACAACAAGGTTACCGATTACAGCCTTGGGATTTTCGGAACATCCGACAATTTCATCATGGCTATGCAGATGGCAAAAGCATTAGCAAGTTCCACTATCGTTCCGGCAACATTCCAGAAGAACGATGCAAACTGTCTGATTGCCATTGAGCAGGCACAGAGATTGAAAGTAAGCCCACTGATGGTTATGCAGAACTTGTATGTAATACAGGGAAGACCGTCTTGGAGTTCAAAGTTTCTGATTGCGGCAATCAATAATTCCGGTAAATTTGACATGGAATTACAATTCGAGGAAACCAAAGATAAGGATGGAAAGCCTTATTCGTGCCTTGCTTGGACTACGAAAAATGGTCGTAGAGTTGAGGGTATGACCGTGGACATGGAAATGGCTAAAGCTGAGGGATGGCTTAGTAAGAATGGTAGTAAGTGGAAAACCATGCCGCAGTTAATGCTTCGCTATAGAGCGGCATCTTTCTTCTCTAGTTTGAATTGCCCGGAATTGACAATGGGATTGTATACGAAAGAAGAAATGCAGGACAACGATTTCAAGGAATATCCGATGGAAGATTTGCAGGAACAGGTCAATCGTGATATTGCAGAGAATGCCAATTCAGAGCCATTTGTTGTAGCAGAATCCGAAGCTATTGAGACCGGGAGCGAAGTAGTTGAATCACAGCCAGAAAAAGTAACCGGAGAAGTCGTTGAGAATGACGAGAACTTACCGGACTTTATGAAAGATTAGGAGGTTGCCATGAGAGTTATATCACAGGACGGAACCATTGATGTACCTTATGAAATCAGTTCTTTGAGCATGGCATCCGGAAAATATGAGGATGTTGAACACGCGGCTATCTATTGCCGCAACTCTTCGACAGCAATGGGAACAAAAATGGCTGAATATGGTTCCAAAGAAAAGGCAAAGAAAGCTATGGAAATGCTTAGAGTTGCGTATACAGGAAGTATTGTCATGTTTCAGAACATTGAGCCTACAGAGGAAGTTAATAAAGTGTTCAAAAGATGCAATACACAGGCCATATATGTAAGCCTTGACAATCAGCCATCGGAAATTAAATTTGAGAATCATCAAAATTTTTATTTTCAGTTCCCGGCAGAGAAAGAATTGGAGTAGCCTATGGTTCACGTTTCATTTGACTTGGTGGATGAGTTTATTCCAAGAGTTCCAAAACAGCGGTGCGGGGGCGAAAACGACACGATTAAACGGATATGTGTAGCACCAAGCATAATTGAAGCATTGAACGCAATACCGCAAGCCGGGTTGGTGGTACGAAATATGAAATCGCTTGGCTTGCCGGTAATCATTCATTGTTATTACCTAAAAGCTGACAAGGTTATGAGTAATGATGAAGTTCAGCAATATGTGCCGGATGCGGAATTTACTGGGGAAATGTGGATATTGGAAAAGCCTAAAGCCGTGAACCGTGTTGATTACGAGATTACGGATTGCGTTGTCAAACAGGGCGTAGATGTTTTTGAAAACAAAATGTTTGAGGTGCGTTTCCCGGAAATCGAGAGGGTTAAACATCAATCCAATATTGATAATTTTTTCAAAGTTTTTGGCCACAGTCCGAACGAAAGAAAAATGAGAGAAATATTTGCAAAGCAAAGTTACAGAAAAGTTCTAGCGAATTTCGATGATGAGATTATCGAGAGAGCGAAAGGAGCGATTAAAAATAAAACTTAAAGTCTTAGGTTCCGGCTCATCCGGTAACTGCTACATTTTGGAGAATGACGAGGAAGCATTAATAATCGAAGCCGGGTTGCCTTTCATTGAAGTCAAGAAAGCGTTGAATTTCAATGTGATGAAGATTAAGGCTGTAATCACAACCCACTTGCATTCAGACCATCATCGGTACTGCTTTCAATATATTAGAGCCGGTATTCCAGTATGGGAGCCAGTATTTAAAATGATAGACGGATATAGGATGTCGTTTGGAAAAGAAAGTTTTAACATACAAGCATTTGAAAACCGTGATAAATCTGGAAGATGGCTACATAACAACGGAGACGGTTCAGAGTGTCCGTGCGTTGGCTTTTACATCACGCATTCAGATATGGGAAGCCTAGTGTATGCAACAGACACGGAATACGTCAGATGGCGATTTAAGGACGTTAATCACATCATGGTGGAAGCCAACTACGATATGCAGTTTGTGAACCGAGAAGAGCCAAATTACGAGCACAGATTAAGAGGTCACATGAGCCTACCAACGGCACTTGACTTTATCCAAACTAACGATAACGCGGCATTGAGAAATGTCATTCTGATACACTTATCAGATAAAAGTGGAGATCCCGTGTTATTCAAACAAAAGACAGAAGAAACAATTAAATATGGAGCAAATGTTTATGTGGCAGAAAGCGGTTTAGAGGTTGATATGAACCTTTGCCCGTTTTAACAAGTGATAATTTTGACCGGTCAATTTTATATATAGCAACTATTAACCATGCACAG
>ERZ1026776.1772-NODE-1772-length-11526-cov-3.796007_pt1 | contig 11526 bp, 11 predicted proteins | sample MGYA00380125_ERZ1026776 | MGnify/ENA primary metagenome ERZ1026776 (study PRJEB33269, sample SAMEA4719761) | human gut metagenome | biome: human-associated habitat; feature: organic feature; material: feces | place: Cameroon | collected 2013-10 ... | reverse complement strand
AGCTCAGACAGGAGATGCGGCATGACGCAGAACAGGTATTCCGGGATACCATGACGGATTATGGGATAGTGAACGTGCACAACTCGGATTTCCATGCAGAGGAAGAAAAGTGGCAGTATGTGCTGCTTCCTGTCTGGACGGTTACATATAAAGGAAATAATGGCAGGATCTATTATTATTCCATGAATGGTCAGACCGGACAGATCTGCGGGGAATTGCCGATCGACTGGAAAAAGGTTATCCTGACCGGACTTGCCACATTTGCGGCAGTACTGATTCTTGGATTGTTAGGAGGTCGCTTTCTATGGTAGCAGAATGGTTAAAGAATAAAAAAGCGAAGCTTCTTGCAGGGGTCTTTTGTGCAGTGGTACTTTCGGTGTCAGCTTTTTCTTTGCAGCCGGCATATGCGGCCGCAGAGGATTCTAAAGTAGTCGATGATGCGGATCTTTTGTCATATGACGAAGAGCAGGAGATACAGTCCATGCTGGATGAGTTCGCAGGGGAATCGGGATGGACACTGTTTGCAGTCACCACAGATGATGCAAATGGAATGACATCGGAAGAATATGCAGATGATTATGTAGACCAGAATGCATTTGAAGAGAATGGCGTATGTTTTCTGATTGATATGGATAACCGTGAGATCTACATGAGCACAACGGGAAGCGCAATCCGTATTCTTACAGATCACAGGATCGACAGCATTATGGATGATTCCTATGAATATGCCGGAGATGGTGAATATGCGAAATGCTTTGAAACCATGATTCGGGAGACGGAGGATTCCTTCCATGAAGGAATCGAGAGCGGACAGTATAATTACGATAGAGACACCGGAGAGATCTCAAAAGCACCGAACAGGCTGACGGTATGGGATATGCTCATTTCCCTGATTGCTGCAGCTGCTGCAGGCGGAGCCGTGATCGCAGTGATCGCAGGAAAATATCGTCTGAAATTCGGAGGCTGGCAATACGATTTCAAAAGTAATTCCAGACTGGATCTGACGAATAAAACAGACCGTCTGGTAAATACATTCCGGACTGCCCATCACATTCAAAGAGACAGTGGGGGCGGCTCCGGAAGCAGTGGGGCGCGCAGTACAACACATCACAGCAGTGGTGGTGGAACACATGGCGGTGGTGGCCACAAGTTTTAAAGTGGCTGCTGAACGACAGCAGTTATAATACATATTCGATAAATGCATAGAAAAGAGGTTGCGTAAGCAGCCTCTTTGTGTTATTATCTTCCACATGAGGACAATTGTCAGTGTGCCACAAACATAAAAAGTAAGCTGACAGGCCGCCAGCAGAACCTTTGCCGGTGGCATTTTGTTATTGTACGGGGAGGAAACGAATGCCGGAAAAGACATCTTACTTCGTTTTACGGGAGAAAGCAGTCCCAGAAGTGTTATTAAAGGTGGTTGAAGCCAAACGGTTGATTGACTCTGGCAAAGCTGCATCGGTACAGGATGCAACAGAGATCGTTGGGATCAGCCGAAGCTCATTTTATAAGTATAAAGATGACATTTTCCCATATCATGAAAATGAAAAGGGTAAAACAATCACCATGGTGATCCAGATGGATGATGAACCTGGAATCCTGTCCATGGTGTTAAAGACGATCGCAGACTTTCAGGCGAATGTTCTGACGATCCATCAGAGTATTCCGGTCAACGGAATCGCAGTATTGACACTCAGTCTGGATGTTTTTCCAGAGACAGGTGACATTGAACAGATGATCCGGGCAATTGAAACGGGTCATGGAATACATTACACAAAAATACTAGCTAAGGAGTAAAAAGCGGAATGAAAGTAGCAGTTATGGGTTATGGAACCATTGGTTCCGGAGTTGTAGAAGTTTTAAGAATCAATAAGGATCGCATTGCAGAGCGTGCAGGAGAACCGGTTGAGGTTAAGTATGTACTGGACTTAAGAGAGTTCCCGGGAGATCCGATGGAAGATAAGATCGTACATGATTATCAGGTCATTGCCAATGACCCGGAAGTTGGAATCGTTGTAGAGACAATGGGAGGTGTGGAGCCGGCATTTACATTTGTAAAAGCAATGCTTGAAGCAGGTAAACAGGTAACAACATCGAATAAGGCTCTGGTAGCTGCAAAAGGCGCTGAACTGATCCGTATTGCCCGTGAGAAGAATGTAAACTTCCAGTTTGAAGCCAGTGTTGGTGGTGGAATCCCGATCATCCGTCCTCTGAACTGCTGTCTGACTGCAGATGAGATCGAAGAGATCACAGGTATTTTAAATGGAACAACCAACTACATGCTTACAAAGATGTCAGAGGAAGGTGCTGAATTTGAAGATGTATTAAAGGACGCACAGGCAAAAGGTTATGCGGAGAAAGATCCGACTGCAGATATTGAGGGACATGATCCATGCCGTAAGATCGCAATCCTGACTTCCCTGGTATGTGGCAGACAGGTTGATTTTGAAGACATTCACTGCGAGGGTATTACAAAGATCAGTGCTACTGACATCAAATATGCCAAGGCAATGAACCGTTCCATCAAACTTCTGGCTTCCAGCCGTAAGGAAGGAGAGAGTTATGTTGCAATGGTTGCACCATTTTTACTTCCACAGACACATCCGTTATGCAATGTCAACGATGTATTTAATGGTGTATTCGTACATGGCAATGTACTTGGCGATGCAATGTTTTATGGAAGCGGAGCCGGTAAACTTCCGACAGCAAGTGCGGTTGTAGCTGACATTGTGGATATGGCAAAACATCAGCATGTAAATATCGTGATCGACTGGAAAGAAGAGAAGATGGAACTTCTGGATTACAAGGACTGCACAAATGCATTTTTCGTAAGAACAGCAGCAAGCAAGGCAGATGCAGAGAAGGTATTTGGCAAAGTTACCTATGTAGAAGCCGGAATTTCCGGAGAGATCGGATTTACAACAGAAGCAATGACAGAAGGCGAGTTCGAGACGAAGGCAGAAGAACTTGGCATCTTAAACCGTATCCGTCTTGCGTAGGTGTATAGCAATAAAATTAGGTGTAAATGAAGGAAAAATCCCCATAGCGGAGAATTTCACAGGATGATCTGTTTGTTACATGAATAATTAAGAAGAAAATTAAAGATTTATAAAAGGGGACGTCAATTGCGGCAAACGCCGGGATTGGCGTCCCCTTTTATGTTCGCCTCTATGTCAGGTGGTGGTATGATTCTTGGAATCACGCCTCATTACCTGTCTGGAACTGTTATAATACATCTGCTTTTGTACTATTTGCACAAAAACGGATGATATCAATTGACTATTATGTCAAAAATGTTTCGAAGGGTTCCAAACCCATTATAGAAATGGTATAATCAATACATCGAAAGGCGATAGAATTTCATAAGGTGGAATCGGAGAGTGGAGATGATTTGACGTGCTTGAAGCAGACTGCTTCAGGTATTCATCTGATGTCCACTTTTCTATTGCAGGTGAAAGGGAAGCGCCACGCAGCCAAACAACCACTCCTGGCAGTAACGCGAGGCATATAATTATGGAGGAATCAGGTATGGCAAAGTATATTATGGCATTAGATGCGGGAACAACAAGTAACCGTTGTATTTTATTTGACGAGAAGGGACAGATCTGTTCCATGGCACAGAAAGAATTCCGCCAGTTTTTCCCGAATCCGGGATGGGTGGAGCATGATGCCAATGAGATCTGGTCTACGCAGCTTGGAGTTGCTGTTGAGGCGATGAATATGATCAATGCAAAGGCTGCAGATATTGCGGCGATCGGAATCACGAATCAGCGTGAGACTGCGATCGTCTGGAATAAAGAAACAGGAGAACCTGTATATAACGCAATCGTATGGCAGTGCCGCAGGACATCTGCGATCGCAGATGCATTGAAGGCAAAGGGACTTCAGGAGCTATATCGCCAGAAGACCGGTCTGATCATCGATGCGTATTTTTCTGCGACGAAGATTAAGTGGATACTGGACAATGTGGACGGTGCACGTAAGCTCGCAGAAGAGGGGAAGCTTTTATTTGGAACCGTGGAGACATGGCTGATCTGGAAGTTTACCAAGGGAAAGGTTCATGTAACTGATTATTCCAATGCATCCAGAACGATGCTTTTTAATATCAATACATTAGAATGGGATAAAGATATTCTAAAGGAACTGGATATACCGGAGAGCATGCTCCCGACACCGGTTCCGTCAAGTCAGGTCTACGGATATACCGATCCGTCTTTCCTTGGAGATGAGATTCCGCTGGCAGGTGCTGCCGGGGATCAGCAGGCTGCCCTTTTTGGACAGACCTGTTTTCATGAGGGAGAAGCCAAGAATACATATGGAACTGGCTGCTTTTTGCTCATGAATACTGGTGAGAAGCCAGTATTTTCCAAGAATGGACTGGTAACGACCATTGCATGGGGACTGGATGGCAGAGTCAATTATGCCCTGGAGGGCTCGATATTCGTTGCAGGAGCCGCAATCCAGTGGCTGCGTGATGGAATGCGCCTGATCGATTCCTCTTCCGATTCCGAGTATATGGCGACCAAAGTCAAAGGCACGCATGGATGTTATGTGGTACCTGCATTTACCGGACTGGGCGCTCCACACTGGGATCAGTATGCAAGAGGAACCATTGTGGGAATTACCCGTGGAACGAATAAGAATCATATTATCCGTGCAACGCTGGAGTCCATTGCACTTCAGGTATGTGATGTTATTGACGCAATGAAAGCAGATGCCGGTATGGAAGTGAAGTCACTGAAGGTAGACGGCGGAGCAAGTGCGAATAATTTTCTGATGCAGTTTCAGTCAGATATGTTAGATGTGCCGGTAAGACGGCCGTCCTGCATTGAGACCACAGCAATGGGTGCTGCATATCTCGCAGGACTCGCAGTTGGTTACTGGAAGAATAAGGAGGATGTGATCTCCAACCAGTCGCTCGACCGCGAATTTACGCCTCAGATCGCTCCAGAGGAGCGTGAAGCCAAACGAAAAGGCTGGAATAAAGCAGTCAAATATGCATATGGCTGGGCAAAAGAGAATCCGGACGATGAGACGGAGGAAAAGCTATAATTTAGGTATCACAGCGATGGGGGTCGCTTTGATATAGAAATCTTTCGATTATCTTTTGGGAGAAGTAATAGAAGGAATAAAATGGGGAACACGGTGTCAGAGATGACACCGTGTTTTTTGTATAAAAGTATTGCGTTATTTTTGCGTTTTATTTCAGACGGAAGAAGAAAGCACTGTAGGCTGGCAGTTCATAGCCGTCATGGAATGTTACGTCATTTCCGGTGATCAGATCAACTGCCTGGCTGCTTCCGAGATTGAATCCAGCCCAGAATGGCGAATCCGCTGCATTGATTGCTACAAGAACACGTTCGCCTTCCCATTCGCGCTTGAAGATGCACTGTCCATTCGTGAGAACGACAGAACTGAAATCCCCATACTGTAACGCTTTGGAAGCCTTCTTTGCAGCAGCAAGTTTAAAGATCCAGTCAGACAGTTCATTTTCAACCGGGGCATCAAATGAAACGCGAAGAGCAGGATCTCCATCTTCCTTTCGTCCGGTTGCACCCCATTCGCTGCCGTAGTATACACATGGAATACCAGGCATGCCAAATGCAATCGCATAGATTAACGGCAGGTGTGCCGGATTGTTTAAAATGCTTGCAACACGGGTGACATCGTGGTTATCCACGAAGGAAAGCAGATGTTTTCCCTTATATAAAGTCCACTGTTCCGGACCAAACTGACGAAGAAGGGAATGATTGATCTCGAACATGTTCATGGAATTAAAACTTGAGTAAAGTCCCTTATAGCATTCGTAGTTTGTGACAGAATGTAACATCTCATCATTCATGATCTGGTTATAGTCGCCATGAAGTGTTTCGCCGACAAGGAAGAAATCCGGTTTTAACTCGTTACAGAAGCTGCGGAGCCTTCTCAGGAAATCGTGATCCAGACAATAGGCAACGTCAAGGCGGAGACCGTCAATATCGAATTCTTCGACCCATCCACGGATTGCGGCGAAGATATGCCCGATGACCTCTTCATTGCGGAGATTCAGTTTGACAAGATCGTAGTTGCCTTCCCAGCCTTCGTACCACAGACCGTCGTTGTAATTGGAGTTGCCGTCAAAGGCAATGCGGGAAAACCAGCTTACATAAGGGGAAGCTTCCCGGTTCTTAAGAACATCCTGAAATGCCCAGAAACCTCTTCCAACGTGATTGAATACACCGTCTAAGACGACACGGATGCCTTCTTTATGAAGATTGCTGCAGACTTCGGCAAAATCCCCGTTGGTTCCAAGACGGGTATCGATCCTGGTGTAATCTCTTGTGTTGTAACCATGTGTATCGGATTCAAAGACCGGCGAGAAGTAGATGGCATCCGCACCGAGCTTTTTGATATGAGGGATCCAGTCATTGACTTTTAAAATGCGGTGTTCTGATACACCATCGTTTTCAAATGGTGCGCCGCAGAATCCCAACGGATAGATCTGGTAAAATACACTTTCGTAAGCCCACATAAATAGTACCTCCTGATATGCTATGTTTTTTAACCAAGTAATGCCTTATCGGATGCGAATTCTTCTCCGGAAACCTCTTCGAATTTGAGGAGAAGATCTTCTACGGTAAGGCTTTTTTTCTCTTCGCCTGAGATATTTAAGATGACTTTTCCGTTATTCATCATGATCAGGCGGTTGCCGTGTGCGATGGCATCACGCATATTGTGTGTGACCATCATGGCGGTCAGATGGTTCTCCGTGATGATCTTGTCGGTAAGAGCAAGAACTTTTGATGCCGTCTTCGGATCTAAGGCAGCCGTATGTTCATCGAGAAGGAGCACCTTTGGCTTCTGGAGGGATGCCATAAGAAGAGTGACGGCCTGTCGCTGACCTCCGGAGAGAAGTCCGACTTTTGAAGTCATGCGGTATTCCAGACCAAGGTCAAGTTCTTTTAAAAGTTCATGGAAGTGTTCTTTTTCGGCTTTGGTGATACCCCAGCGGAGTCCGCGTTTTTGTCCGCGGCGTGCGGCAAGAGCAAGATTCTCATCGATCTGCATCGTGGCAGTCGTACCGGTCATTGGGTCCTGGAACACGCGGCCGAGAAAAGAAGCACGTTTGAACTCCGGAAGTCCGGTTACATCAACTCCATCGATTAAGATCGCTCCGTCATCCACCGGCCAGGTGCCTGCGACTGCATTTAACATGGTTGATTTTCCGGCACCGTTTCCACCGATCACGGTAACAAAATCACCCTCGTCCAGTTTTAAGTTTACCCCGTTTAGGGCATGTTTTTCATTGATCGTTCCAAGATTGAACGTTTTATGTACATTGCGGATCTCTAACATTTACTTCTCCTCCTTATTCATGGCATCTACATCACCGTATGCAGTGGCAGAATGGCCAGCTAACATGGCTGCAGCACGTTTTCCTGCTTTTGAGAAGGAACTTTTGCTCTTTCCCTTTAAGTATGGAACTGCAAGGAAAATGGCAACGATGATCGCTGTAAAAAGTTTTAAGTCATCACTTGGCATTTTCAGCCAGAGTACGATACCAATAACGATGTAGTAGATGATGCCACCGATGACAACAAAGATCAGGCGGCCTTTGAAATCCATGCGTTTTCCAAGGATCGCATCGCCAAGGACTTCTCCGATGATCACTGCAGCCAGACCAATGACGATGCCGCCGCGTCCCATATTGACATCAGCGAATCCGGAATATTGTGCGAGCAGTCCGCCGGATAATGCGACGATCGCATTGGAGATAGAAAGCCCGATCAGCTTCATATTATCAATGTTGATTCCCTGTGCACGGCTCATGGCAGGATTACAACCGGTTGCACGGATGGCAGAACCCTGCTCGGTTCCAAAATACCAGTATAAAACGATGATCAGAACGGCTGCAAAAAGAAGTCCGGTCACGATCGCAGAAGTCAGGTTACGGGAAGAAAGGATCAGGCTGTATTTGTCAACGCTGAGCGCCTGGTTTGCATGACGGTCCATAATGTTTAAGTTGATCGAATAAAGTGCGATCTGTGTCAGAATTCCGGCAAGGATCGGAGGAATTCCGAGTTTGGTATGTAAAAGACCCGTGCAGAGTCCTGCGAGAAGTCCTGCAATGCAGGCGCAGAGCAGAGCAACCCAGATGTTATAGCCTTTGACTGTCAGCATAACGGTAACCGCACCGCCGGTTGCAAAAGAACCGTCTACGGTAAGGTCTGCAAAATCGAGCAGACGGAATGTGATGTACACACCAAGTGCCATGATTCCCCAGATCAGGCCCTGGGCGATGTTGCCCGGCAGTGCATTCGTAAATGCAAGCGGGTTTAAAGATGAAAAATAGTTGATCAGAAACATGTGTTTACCTCCATAGTAAAAATATGACATTTTCCAATAAAACAGAAAAAAGGTCCATTGGACCTTTACTCTGTATATGGATGTGGATTAATCTGCTTTCAGTTCTTCGTACCCGTCCGGAATCGTGATCCCAAGTGCATCGGCACGGTCAGCGATGTATTCTTTTGTGAATTTTGGCGCAGACTGGACTTCCATGGTAGAGATATCTTTTCCGTTTACGAGAATATCATATGCCATTTCTCCGGTTGTATATCCGAGATCGTAGTAGCTGATCGAAAGTGTTGCAACACCGCAGCCTTTGGCAATTCCTTCTTCACCGGCGAAGATCGGAACCTTTGCAGGAGAAGCTACATTGTTGATGGCTTCTGTGCAGGATGCAGCAGTATTGTCAGTCGGAATATAAATGACATCGGAATTATCACAGGCACTCTGTGTTACCGAGGCAACATCGTTGGAATCGGAGAAGGTGTATTCTTTTACCGTGTATCCTTCGTCCTTCAGATATTTGGTAATGGTAGTGGACTGATAGATGCTGTTTGGCTCAGAAGAGCAGTACAGGATACCTACATTTTTGGCATCCGGGAATAATTCAGCGATGCATTTGGCCTGCTGGTCAAGTGGTGCAAGATCTGTTGTTCCGGAGATATTTCGGCCAGTGGTACCGGTCCAGTCGGATACGTCGAGCGCTGTTGCATAATCGGTAATGGATGTTCCAAGTACCGGGATCGTATCGGTAGCAGCTGTGGCAGCCTGAAGGGCGGCAGTTGCATTTCCCAGGATCAGATCATAATTGTTGGTTGCAAATGTGGTACAGATGGTAGAACAGGTAGGTGCGTCTCCGGCAGCATTCTGTTCATCAAATTTGACATTATCACCGAGCTTGTCTGTAAGGGCATCTTTAAAACCCTGGGTTGCAGCATCAAGTGCTTCATGCTGGACCAGCTGGCAGATACCGATGGTGTAAGTCTTGCCGGATGCATTTTTGGAACTTTGTGTACTACTTGTGCCTGCGTCGGAACTTCCACAGCCTGCAAGAGAGAATGTCAGGACAGCGGCAAGAACAACGGAAGCAAATCTGGTTGCCTTTTTCATAATTATAACCTCCTTGTGGCACTAATGCTTTAACGCATCAATGCATCGATTGAATAAATTATATGCGCTTAAAGCGGAGAAGTCAATCATGAAAAAGTCAATGACTTTTTCAACGGGATATGTTATGGTAACAGCAGGGAGAGTGGAAAGGAATAATATGGGGGGAAAAGAATGGATTTATGCAGTGACAGAGGCAGTGCTTGCGCTTGTCTATCCGCCAAGATGCCCGGTGTGCGACGAGATCGTTGCATTTGAAGACAGGGGGAAGGTTCATCCGGAATGCAGGAAGAAGCTTTTTTACATTACAGGTGCAGTCTGCATGAAATGCGGACAGCCGGTTGACAATGCCAGGGTTGAATTCTGCTTTGACTGCGGGAAAAAACATCATCATTACCGGCAGGGAAAGGGTGTTTTCCTATATAAAGGGGACATCAAACAGACCATGTACCGGTTTAAATATTCCAATAAGAGAGAGTATGCAGCTTTTTTTGCAGGGATCGCAGCAGAACAATACACAGAATGGATGCAGCGTATCGGAGCAGAAGTTATCGTACCGGTTCCGATGTACAGAAGAAAACAGAAGCTCCGCGGATATAATCAGGCAGAAGTATTTGCAAGGGAACTTTCCAGGCGGACGGGCATTCCATACCGGATGGATCTGGTTTCCCGGACACGCGACACGAAGCCGCAAAAGAATTTAAATGACACAGAACGCAAAAATAATCTGAAAAATGCTTTTCATGTGTCGCAAGATATTGTAAAATATAGATATATTCTATTAGTTGACGATATTTACACAACAGGCAGTACGGTTGATGCCATTGCACAGGCTATACTGCAGACAGGTGTAATCGATATTTATTCCCTAAGCATCTGCATCGGGAAAGGCATATGAGGAGGTTTACATTATGGAGGTTACGAATTGCAGAGACTGTGGTCGTTTGTTTAATTATATTTCGGGTCCGAGAAGATGCCCGGAATGCCAGAAGAAGCTGGAAGAGAAGTTTCAGCAGGTGAAGGAATTCCTGCGTCAGAATCCGGATTCCAGCATCAGTCAGACAGCGACTGAGAATGATGTGACGGTGAAACAGATCAAACAGTGGATCCGTGAAGAGAGACTTGTGATCTCTAATGGAATGGCAGAAGGAATCGTCTGTGAGAACTGCGGAAGGCCAATTCACACAGGACGTTTCTGTGAATCCTGCAAGAAGACAATGGTACAGGATCTGTCCAATGCGTTCGAGAAACCGAAGCCTGCGGAACGAAGCCTGCGTACAGAGAAAGAGAATGACCGCATGAGATTTCTGAAATAAAGAGAACAACCAAAGCTGCAGAGCAATCTGCAGCTTTTTCATATAAAGGAACTTCCCCCCAACCTTTCTATGAAAAATGCCTCACACAAGAAACATTTGGAAAATATAGAGTGGTATGGTATAATGATTTTTAACAATGCGCAATTGCGTCCAGAAGTAAGGGAGTTTATTACATGATTAACGAGGAACGTGTAAAAGAATTATACGAGATCGCAATATATGATAACGGGAAAAAGAAGAAGTCCGGACAGATGGGGATGTATTACCGCAGTGATTATATCAGCAAGGAAATGATCAAGAGCATTTTTACAGGAACACTGGCATTTTTCTTATGTGCGGCACTCTGGATATTTTATGATATGGAGAATATCCTGGCGGCTATTAATTCGCTGGATGTGATCGCAGTTGCAGTCAGCACAGTATGCAAATACGCCATATTTATGGTCGTTTATGAGATCATTACATACATCATCTATTACCGCCGGTATACACGGGGACGGAAGGAACTGAAAGAATACTGCAGCCACCTGAAGAGAGTCAATAAGCTCTATGAACGGGAAGACAAGATTAAAAACAGCAAATAGCACTTGGGGAGGACTCAATGACAAAATTATTGGAATATAAAGATAAAATCATTCGTTTTTATGAGAATTATGAGACATACATGTATCCGGCATTTAAATTTGTGATTGCACTGATCACGTTTTTACTGATCAATGCCAACATTGGATCTGTCTCTTATACACATCTGACGCTGCCGACGAGCGATCTAGTG
>ERZ1026776.1770-NODE-1770-length-11533-cov-4.115525_pt1 | contig 11533 bp, 7 predicted proteins | sample MGYA00380125_ERZ1026776 | MGnify/ENA primary metagenome ERZ1026776 (study PRJEB33269, sample SAMEA4719761) | human gut metagenome | biome: human-associated habitat; feature: organic feature; material: feces | place: Cameroon | collected 2013-10 ... | reverse complement strand
TATGAAATTAAAAAAGAAAACATGTGGAATCTTGGCAGTGTTACTGCTGCTGATAACTGTATTTACCGGAATGCAGGAAGTAATGCCGGTATATGCAGAGGGACTGAAGGTATCCATAAACGGAACGGAACTAGAGGATGGCAAATACTATGCATTCGGAGGAAGCAGAGGGAGTGGAACCATGAGTGAATGTGACCCGGCGGCTCTTCCGGAAGCATATATCTATTATAGTGCAGGTATCATGGAAGTAAAAGGAATTGTAAGAATATATTCGAATGGAGGAAGTTCAACCGAAGTCTTAAAGATTGAAAATGGAACCCTGACATTGAAAGGGGATGGTGGATTTCGTTTGACGAATTATAATGATACGGAAACATTGGTTACAGGAACTGCGGATGCAGTGCTTAAGACGGATGAATATACCGGAGATATTCAATTTTTTGGAAGGGGTGGAAATGCTCTTATAAAGGGACTTTCTCTGGTGGACTTAAAAACCGCCGGGGATATAACTTTAGATGCAGAAGACGTTAGCGGTGATGCATTTATCTCTGCCGGTTCAGTTAAGCTTGAGGCGGATCAGTTGGACATCTATTTATCAGATAGAACGGTGAAGTATCTGATAGAGGCAACGGATGAGCAGAATGGAGAAATCAGCCTGATAAAGACGGGCACTCAGAATTCTTTTACTCTGGTTAATGGAAATAATATAAATGCAACAGAGGCATTTTTTAAAGCAAAAGATACTTTCCTGTCATCCAATGGAAACAGTTTGTCCGATTCGGCTGGCAAGATAGATCTTAAAGGTGAAACGATAGCAGATGGTAACCTTAAAATAGAAACAGTAAATCGAGTAGAAATTCGCGCACAGAAGACGGTAGTAAAGGGGAATTTATCTATCAATACAACAGGTAGCCGTTCGAATGAGATAATCAGTGAAGGGGGAGCGGTATCAACCGGAAATACAGAGATTAATGCATCGACGGGAAGTGTTATGCTGCAGGCAAATGGAGCTGCTGCCATAATCGAAGGAAATGCAAAGATAAATGCATATGAAATATCCATGCAGAGTGCGAACAATGCAGCAATTGCAGGGGATGCAGAGCTTCAGGCACAACAGTATATTATACTTCTGGGAGCAGAAGGGCATTCTGTAATAGAGGGAGCTGACATTCTGATGAATGCAACAGGCGGTGATCTTTCCATATCCAGAACCGGAAGTGCTGCTACCGATACTCCGCCACTTCTGGGAGGAACATTACAGACGCAGAATGATATCGTAAAATATAGCGATGGCGGGGAAAAATGGGTACAGATAATGGCAACCGGCGAGACATATGATGCAGATAACTGCGAACATCCGATTTTAGCAGGATATTCCGGCAGATGTGTGGTCTGCGGAGAAAGTAACATAGTATATGCAGAACTGATTGGAACGGATGGAACGACTAAGAGAATGCTGAATGGAGATTTCGGTGGAACCGGAGCATATAATGATTTCAGATACCTGGAAGATGGAGATACCATCAAATTTGTGAAGGATATTTACGGAAATGGAAGAACCCCGGAAATCGGAACCGGTAAAGCTGTAACCCTTGACCTGAACGGACATACGTTGATTCTGGATACTCTCTCATCAGAGGATAATCTTACCATCGCAAATGGTAACTATAAGGGAAAGATTTCCAATGGCGGTGTCGGACTTACAAAGGAACTGACCTTTAAAAATGCAAAAGCAGCACTGAATGATTTACAGTGGATGACGAACAATGGAGTAAAGCTTGAGGGAAGTGAAGTTACAGTATCCGGAAATGACGGTTCTGGACGGTGCTGGTTAGAGAAGCTTACAATGGATGAAGATTCAAAGCTGGTATTAAAGAATGTAAGCCAGGGCATTTCCAATTATGCCAATGTTGCACTGGAAGAAAGCCTGGGAGCAATCCGGGGATTCCTGCCAAAAGGCTATTCTATCGCAAATAGGAAGAGAAATCCGGCAGATACTGATTACAGAAATACCATTGCGGATGCAGATGGTCAGATTGCCCAGAATGTGGTGCTTCGTTATCGTAAGATGACAGATGCAGATTTATCGGCAACATTGAATCCAACGGCCTATACTTATGATGGAACAGCAAAGGAACCGGAAGTACTTGTGGTATATGACGGACAGACACTGACAAAGGATACGGATTACACCGTTGCTTATTCGGATAACAAAAATGCAGGAAGTGCAGAGGTAACAATAACGGGTATTGGAGTGTATCATGAAGCAGCACATCTGCAATTTACGATAGGGAAGGCAGATCAGGCGGCACCAACAGGACTGAAGGCTGTAAATACCAGTAAAACAGGTGCAAGTGATGGAGCCATTGAAAACCTGACTACTGCAATGGAATATAGCACAGATGAAATTCATTGGACCAAGGTTACAGATGGTACAAAGATAAGCCAGCTTGCAGCAGGTGACTATTTCGTACGGTATGCAGAGACAGGAAACTATCTGGCTTCTGCATCTACAAAGGTGACAGTTGCCGTAAAGGAAGACCCTTCCACTGGAAACGGTTCCAATCCAGGTGAAACCACAGGCGGTAATGGAACCACAGGCGGTAATGGAACCACAGGCGGTAATGGAACTACAGGCAGTAATGGAACTACAGGCAGCCCTGGAACGAACGGTTCCGGCACAGTAGCGGGAACTTCAAATGGAAGCAGCTCTGATGCAACCGGTTCCAATACGGCAGCCCTGACGGGAACAACACAGAAGACTGCAACCATAAAAACTGGTGATGAAACACCGGTTGGAAGGATACTGCTTCTGATGTTTTCCGCAGCTGGATTGATGGTTGTGGCAGCTGCAGGCAGAAAGAAATATTGTTAATTGTTTAAGAAGGCACGCAGCGCATCCTTTTGTGCTTTGTAATCACTGATTCCTAAATCATAAAGCTCCTGCATGATTTTCGGGTCAGTGGTAAAAGTGCCAATCTTAACCTGATGGGACGGTGCAAAGAGAAATGCCCGTCCTTCTTTTTGTAATTTTGCAGCAACTTCTACCGAGTGCCGGTAATTTAAGTGTCTGTTATCAATTGCAGCAATCGTATTTGGAAATTTCCGTAACATCTTTTTGTAAAGGAAACGGTAACTCTCCGGCTGCTTGACATAGCCAAGTGGACGGCAGTAGATAATTACTACCTTGTCGCAGCCATCTGCAATGGCACGCTCAACCGGAATGGAATCTGCAACACCGCCATCATAGTAATAATTGCCGTGAAAAGAAATCGGTTTGCAGAAGCCCGGAAGGGCACAGGTTGCCATAATGCCGCGGTAATCATCACGGCCTAAATCTTCTTTGGAAAAATATTCTGCTTTTCCGGTGGCAGCATTGGTTGCCGGAAAATGAAATTCACTTGGATTTGCCATTAAGGCATCATAATCCAGCGGGTCTTTTCCAACGGAATTGGTTAAGGTGCCATAAATATATTGAAGCCCGAAGAGAGAACCGGTTTTAATCATATTTTTGATACTGATGTAGCGGGGGTCCTTTACATGCTCTATATAGAAACGCAGATTACGGCCACGCTGCCCGGCAAGGTAAGAAGCAGTATTTGCCGCACCGGCGGATACACCCATACAATAATCAAATGTAATATTGTCGTCTAAGAAGGCATCTAAAATTCCGGCACTGTAAGCGCATTTCATACCGCCGCCTTCTACAATCAATCCAGACTTTTCCATGATATCACCTCTTGAGATATACTTCGTTAATTTTTTCACATATAGTTTAGCACATTGAAGAAGAATGTCAAAATACATTTCTTATTGTATGTATATTCCGGGAAAATATAAGAGTTTGCGGCATTCGGGCTGCTACCCATATGTCACTGCATTGTTAAGAGTCTCTAAGAATTTCATGAAATATAAAAAAAGTTCCGGCAACCGGCACAAATTCACATCCATGTTCATCTGTGCCTTGCTGGCACGTCCATGTGCCAGCATTGCCAGTTTTGGTGAGAAATTCTAAGAGTCTCTAAACAATTTCGTTAATATATGGATAGCAGCCCGAATGCCGCAAATTGATATATTTCCCCGGAATAATCCACACAGAATCTCCTTCCAGTCGTTGAAACCTTCCGCAAAAAACGCTATAATATGAGACAGTGATAAAAGGCGAAGAATAGAAACAGCGGAAGAGAGGAAACGGGAATGGCATTTGCCCATTTACATGTACATACAGAATACAGTCTGTTAGACGGTTCAAATAAAATAAAAGAATATGTGGAGAAAATCAAGGCACTTGGCATGACAGCAGGGGCGATTACCGACCATGGTGTTATGTATGGTGTCATTGATTTCTATAAGGCAGCCAGGGAGGCGGGAATTAACCCGGTTCTTGGCTGTGAAGTCTATGTGGCTCCCGGCTCCAGATTAGACCGCGAGATGGTACATGGAGAGGACAGATACTATCATCTTGTGCTTCTGGCAGAGAATAACACAGGCTATAGCAATCTGATGAAAATTGTATCCAAAGGCTTTGTGGAGGGATACTATTATAAGCCTCGTGTAGACATGGAAGTGTTAGAAAAATACCATGAGGGAATCATTGCTTTAAGTGCCTGTCTGGCAGGTGAAGTACAGCGTAATCTGGTGCGTGGAATGTATGAAGAAGCAAAAGAAGTAGCTTACCGCTATGAACGCTGTTTTGGAAAAGGCAATTTCTTTTTAGAACTGCAGGATCATGGAATCCCGGAGCAGAAGCTGGTAAACCAGCAGCTCCTCCGCATGAGCCAGGAGACCGGAATTGAACTGGTGGCAACCAATGATGTGCATTATACCAATGCGGAAGATGCAGAGCCTCATGACATTCTGCTTTGTCTTCAGACCGGAAAGAAATTAGCGGACGAAGACAGAATGCGCTATGAAGGTGGACAGTATTATGTTAAATCCGAAGAGGAAATGAAATCACTTTTTCCATATGCATTGCAGGCACTGGAAAATACCCAGAAGATTGCAGACCGCTGTCATGTGGAAATCGAATTCGGACATACGAAGGTACCGCATTTTGAGGTGCCGGAAGGCTATGATTCCTGGACTTATTTAAATAAATTGTGTCATGAAGGATTAGATAAGCGGTATGGAGCCGATGCACCAAAATATTTACAGAAATTAGATGACGAGCTTGCTGTTATTAAAAATATGGGATATGTGGACTATTTCCTGATTGTGTGGGACTTTATCCATTATGCGAGAGAGCATGATATTATGGTGGGACCGGGACGAGGCAGTGCCGCAGGAAGCCTTGTTTCCTATACCACCGGAATTACAGATATTGACCCGGTTCGTTACAATCTGATTTTTGAGCGTTTTTTAAATCCGGAACGTGTATCCATGCCCGATATTGACGTGGACTTCTGCTTTGAACGAAGACAGGAAGTTATTGATTATGTGGTAGAAAAATATGGCAAGGACTGTGTGACACAGATTGTAACCTTTGGTACGCTGGCAGCCCGTGGAGTAATCCGTGATGTGGGACGTGTCATGGATTTGCCTTATAATTTTGTGGATACGATTGCCAAGGCAATTCCAAATGAACTGGGAATTACCATTGATAAGGCACTGATGATGAACCCGGAGCTTCGGGGCATGTATGAATCCGATGAGTCGGTAAAGAAGCTTATCGATATGTCAAGAAGATTAGAAGGTCTGCCGAGGCATACTTCCATGCATGCAGCAGGCGTGGTAATCAGCCAGAAGCCGATGGATGAATATGTTCCGTTATCAAGAGCATCCGATGGCACCATAACCACACAGTTTACCATGACTACCATTGAAGAATTAGGACTTCTGAAAATGGATTTCTTAGGACTCCGGACACTGACTGTAATCCAGAATGCAGTCCGTCTTGCAGAAAAGAGCAGCGGTAAGAAAATCGATATGAATGCCATCGACTATAACGATAAGAAAGTGTTAGACTCTCTTGGAACCGGTAAAACCGATGGTGTATTCCAGTTAGAAAGTGCCGGAATGAAGAACTTCATGAAAGAGTTGAAGCCGCAGAGCTTAGAGGATGTAATCGCCGGTATTTCTCTTTACCGTCCGGGCCCAATGGACTTTATTCCGGCTTATATCAAGGGAAAAGACCATCCGGAAAGCATTACCTATGACTGCCCGGAATTGGAGCCGATTCTGGCACCGACCTATGGCTGTATCGTATATCAGGAACAGGTAATGCAGATTGTACGTGACCTCGCCGGTTATACCTGGGGCAGATCGGATCTGGTGCGCCGTGCCATGTCTAAGAAAAAGGGCAAGGTAATGGAGCAGGAGCGGAAGAACTTTGTCTATGGTAATCCGGAGGAAAATGTTCCGGGCTGTATTGCAAGAGGAATCGATGAGAAAGTGGCAAACAAGATTTACGATAACATGATTGACTTTGCCAAATACGCATTTAATAAATCCCATGCGGCAGCTTATGCAGTGGTTGCATATCAGACCGCATATTTGAAATACTATTATCCGGTAGAGTTTATGGCAGCGTTAATGACATCAGTCTTAGACAATACTTCCAAAGTCTCAGAATATATCTACACCTGCCGCCAGATGGGAATCGCAATTCTGCCGCCGGATATCAATGAAGGCGAGGGTGGTTTCTCCGTATCCGGACAAGCAATCCGCTATGGACTTTCTGCCATTAAGAGTATCGGAAGACCGGTAATTGATGCCATTGTGGAGGAGCGTAAAATCCGTGGCCCGTTTACCACGTTAAAGGATTTTATTACAAGACTTTCCGGAAGAGAAGTGAATAAACGGACTATAGAAAACTTTATCAAAGCGGGAGCTTTAGACGGGCTGGAAGGAAACCGCCGCCAGAAGATGATGATATACGGTTCTCTTTTGGATGCACTGAATCAGGAAAAGAAGACCACAATGGCTGGTCAGATGACACTTTTTGATATTGCACCGGAAGAGGACAAGGCAGAGTATGAAATCAAGCTTCCGGATGTCGAAGAGTATGACAAAGAAGTGCTTCTTGGCTTTGAAAAGGAAGTCCTTGGCATATATATCAGCGGACATCCGCTGGAAGAATATATGGAGCGTTTAAAGAAGAATACCAATGCAGTTACCACAGACTTTGTACTGGATGAAGAGACCGGAACCCTTAAGGTATCGGATGGCACAAAGGTGCGTATCGGCGGAATGATTACCGATAAAGTCATCAAGTATACCAAGAATAATAAGGCAATGGCATTTATTACGTTAGAAGATCTGGTTGGAACAGTGGAAATCATCATTTTCCCGAAGGATTATGAGCGTTATGCAAAATATCTTGAAAATGATGCCAAAGTATTTGTGGAAGGCCGTGTAACTGCAGAAGAAGACCGTAACGGAAAGCTGATTTGTGAGAAAATCATTTCCTTTGATGAAGTGAAACGGGAGCTGTGGCTGCAGTTTTCAAGTAAGAGCGATTTCGAAGAAAAGGAAGGTGCTCTTTATGGAAAAATGATGGATGCCGATGGCTCAGAGCATGTCGTTATTTATCTTGCGGCAGAAAAACAGATGAAGCGTCTGCCGGAAAACAGAAATGTTGCAATTACAAAAGAGCTTTTAGAAGATCTTGGAAATTTCTTAGGTAAAAACAATGTAAAAGTTGTAGAAAAGTCGTTGTAGCCATTGCAAAACCACAGTTTAAGGATTAGAATAAAAATGATTGGATAAAAAACAAAGAGAAGTGTTTACATATAGGAGGTAACAGGGAATGTCAAAAGAAATTCAGACAATTGGTGTTTTAACCAGTGGCGGGGATGCTCCGGGCATGAACGCTGCTATCCGTGCGGTAGTAAGGGAAGCTATTGCAAAGGGAAAGAAAGTAAAAGGAATTAAGAGAGGTTATGCAGGTCTTTTGCAGGAAGAGATTATTGATATGGAAGCAAAAGATGTAGCAGACATTATCCAGAGAGGTGGAACGATTTTACAGACTGCACGTTGTCTGGAATTCGTAACACCGGAAGGACAGCAGAAGGGTGCTGAAATCTGCAGAAAACATGGCATTGATGGAATTATCGTAATCGGTGGAGACGGTTCTTTTAAGGGCGCACAGAAACTGGCAGCACTTGGAATCAATACCATCGGATTACCGGGAACCATTGACCTTGATATTTCCTGTACCGATTATACCATCGGTTTTGATACCGCAGTAAATACTGCCATGGAAGCCATTGATAAGGTACGTGATACCTCAACCTCCCATGAGCGCTGCTCCATCATTGAAGTAATGGGCAGAGGCGCAGGCTACATTGCACTGTGGTGTGGTATTGCCAATGGAGCAGAGGATATCCTGCTTCCGGAGAAATATGATTATGACGAGCAGAAGCTTGTAAATAATATTATAGAGAACAGAAAACGTGGAAAGCAGCATCATATTATTGTAAATGCAGAAGGTATCGGTCATTCCGCAAGCATGGCAAAGAGAATTGAAGCAGCAACCGGAGTTGAAACCAGAGCGACCATCTTAGGACACATGCAGCGTGGTGGAAGCCCGACCTGTAAAGACCGTGTTTATGCATCTACCATGGGATGCATTGCCGTAGATTTGCTGTGCGAAGGCAAATCCAACCGTCTTGTAGCATATAAAAATGGTGAATTCGTAGATTATGATATTGACGAGGCACTGGCAATGACCAAATCCATTCCGGAATATCAGTATGAAATCTGTAGAAATCTTTCCAGATAGGATGTTATTATGATTACCAGTACAGCAAATCCGCAGGTAAAAAATTTAATTCAGTTAGTAAAAAAAGCCAAAGTTCGTAATGAACAGAGGCTTTTTGTTGTGGAAGGAATCCGCATGTTCCGGGAAATCCCGGAAGGCTGGCTTGATAGAATTTATGTTTCCGAGCATTTCATGGAAGAGGAATCCCATGTAAAAGTTCTGCAGGGAAAAAATTATGAGGTACTTGCCAATCATGTGTTTGAAAGCGTGTCCGATACCAAGACGCCGCAGGGAATCCTTTGTCTTGTGAAAATGCCGGATTATACCTTAGAAGAAGTAATACCAAAGGAAAATGCCCATCTTCTGATTCTTGAAAGTATTCAGGATCCGGGCAATTTAGGCACGATGTTCCGGACCGGAGAGGGAGCGGGAATCAGCGGAATTATCATGAACCGCACCACTGTAGATGTTTTTAATCCAAAGACCATCCGCTCCACTATGGGCAGTATCTTTCGCGTGCCATTTTTCGTGACGGAAAACCTGCAGGATATATTGATGCAGTTAAAGTCCCGGAAAATAAAGCTTTACAGTGCCCATCTGCAGGGGAGTGTTTCTTATGAGGAGCCGGATTATAAGGAACCCACAGGCTTTTTAATTGGAAATGAAGGAAATGGATTATCGGATGAGATTGCCAGAATGGCAGATACCTATATCCACATTCCAATGGCAGGAAAAGTAGAATCACTGAATGCAGCAATTGCGGCAACACTGCTGATGTATGAGGCAGCACGCCAGAGGAGGTAAGGGATGTTCCGGTTATGGGCAAAAGAATTTAAAGACAATCATATGTTAAAGGATACCACCATCTGTGATGACTCCGGGGATACCAGAACCCATAAGGTGTTCCGGGCATTAGATGAGGTGTGCTATACCTTTGATTTGGGAAAACCAATCTGGTTAGACCGCAATGTGGATGAATTTAAGCGGCATGCGAAGACCAGGTTTTATCAGGATAATTTTGTGGAAGAAATTGAATTTGATTTTTTGGAAATTCATGTGATTGAAGAGGATTAAGTAACTGTGTCAGGAGGAAAGAAAATGGAAGGGCAGATGCGCCGGGATACCATCGTTAAGATGCTGGGGGAGAAGGGAAAACCTTTGTCCGGAACAGAATTGGCAAAAGAATTAGGAGTCAGCCGTCAGGTGATTGTACAGGATATTGCATTGCTTCGTGCAGTAAATAAGAATATTTTAAGTACTAACAAAGGCTATGTGCTCTATGACCCTTCGGAAGAGACACAGAAAGCAAGAAGAACCATTGCAGTAAGCCACAGTGATGAACAGACACAGGATGAGCTTTATACCATCGTGGATTATGGTGGAAAAGTATTAGATGTCGTAATCGAGCATGATATTTACGGACAGATAACGGTGGATCTGATTTTAAAGAGCCGTCAGGATGTGGACGAATTTATTGCAAAGGTTGCAAAGAGCAAGGCAAAGCCGCTTAAGACACTGACCGGAAATAAACACTTTCATACCGTAGAAGCAGAATCAGAACAATTACTTGACATCATCGAAGAAAAATTACGGGAAAAAGGTTACGCAAGATAATAGCTTGACTTTTTTTCCTGATATGGTAAACTACTCCTTGACTGACAAGACAACTGACAAGACAGCTAAAGTCAAGGAGGAAGAAAATGGAAAAGATAAAAGCGTTCTTAAAACGCAAAAATATTATTATCTCAGCAAAAAGATATGGCATTGATGCCTTAGGTGCAATGGCACAGGGTCTTTTTGCTTCTCTTTTAATTGGAACAATTATCAGTACAATTGGTGAGCAGGCTGGCATCCAGCTTCTGGTGGACATCGGTGGATATGCCAAAGCAGCAACCGGTCCGGCAATGGCAATCTCCATTGGTTTTGCATTGCAGTGTTCGCCACTGGTGCTTTTTTCACTGGCAGCCGTCGGTGTGGCCGCAAATACCCTGGGTGGAGCAGGCGGACCGCTGGCAGTATTGATTGTCACCATCTTTGCAGCCGAATTCGGTAAAGCAGTATCCAAAGAAACCAAAATTGATATTATCGTCACTCCGTTTGTAACTATTTTCATCGGAGCAGGCTTATCCATCTGGTGGGCACCGGCAATCGGAGCTGCAGCCAGTGCAGTAGGAAATGCCATTATGTGGGCAACCGAATTGCAGCCGTTCTTTATGGGAATTTTAGTCTCTGTAATTGTAGGTATCGCACTGACGCTGCCAATCAGTAGTGCTGCAATCTGTGCAGCTTTGGGACTGACGGGACTGGCAGGAGGAGCTGCAGTAGCAGGATGCTGTGCCAACATGGTAGGCTTTGCAGTACTGAGCTTCCGGGAAAATAAATGGGGTGGACTTTTCGCACAGGGAATCGGAACTTCCATGTTACAGATGGGAAATATCGTGCGGAATCCAAGAATCTGGCTTCCGGCAATTTTAAGCTCCGCCATAACAGGTCCAATAGCAACCTGCGTCTTCCATCTTCAGATGAACGGTGCAGCCGTAGCATCCGGAATGGGAACCTGTGGACTGGTTGGTCAGATTGGTATTTACACCGGCTGGATTAATGATATTGCATCCGGTGCCAAGGCAGCCATTACACCAATGGACTGGATTGGAATGCTGTTAGTATGCTTCCTTTTACCGGGTGTTTTAACCTGGGCATTCGGTCTGTTCTTCCGTAAGATTGGCTGGATCAAAGAAAATGATTTGAAGCTCGATTTATAAGAAAGATTTAAGAAAATATAGATAAAAGTTATACCATAAGAAAACAAAAACAATACCTCTTGTGCATAAT